>Ga0233434_1000170_pt1 | contig 84285 bp, 79 predicted proteins | sample SI_122_August201_4_FD_182738 | JGI IMG/M metagenome (GOLD analysis project Ga0233434, IMG submission 182738) | Seawater microbial communities from Saanich Inlet, British Columbia, Canada - SI_122_August2016_120_MG | ecosystem: Environmental > Aquatic > Marine > Inlet | place: Canada: British...
GTTTCCGTTGCCATTGGATTTTGATTGCGTCATAACGAGTTTCCTCCAAAATTCTGCGTATATTCAGATGATTGTTGTTTTATATGAGTCGAGTCCCAAATATCGGAAATCACGGCGACCCCGAAGGCCCCCTGTTCCAGACATTCGGGAACGCGGTGCAGTGTTATGCCCCCTAATGCCAGTACCGGCAGGCGCACCGCCTGGGTGACTTGCTGGAGTAGGTCCAACCCTTGCGGCGGACCGTAATTGGCTTTTGAGGGTGTTTCGTAAATCGGACTGAAAGTGATGAAATCCGCTTCCTGCTTTTCGGCAAGACACGCTCCTTCCAGTGAATGCGTCGAGACCCCGACGATCAAGCCGGGAAAATTATTTTTCACTTCATCGGCTTCTACGCTGGTCTCTGTCAGGTGCACACCATCGGCCCCTGCCATGACAGCAATATCGGCGCGGTCATTGATGAACAGTTTGGCGTTGTAACGCCCGGTTATGGCTTTGACTTCGATCGCCAGCGCCAAAAGGTCTTGCGGGTGCAAATCTTTTTCGCGGATTTGCAGAGCGCGCACGCCGCCCTCAAGCGCTTCCTCCACCGCGCTCAGGAACCGGTCTTTGCCGATACGCTGAAGGTCGGTGATGAGGTAAACACGCAGGAAATCCAGATCCTGTGCTGTCTTAAAAGGAACCGATATCATAAGTCAATCATGCCGTCCAGCGGACTGCTGGCTGAGGCATAAAGTTTTTTCGGGATGCGTCCGGCTTCATAAGCCATCCTGCCGCACTCCACTGCCATTTTCATAGCCAGCGACATTTTGAGCGGGTCTTTGGCACCGGCAATGGCTGTGTTCATTAAGATTCCTGAAACCCCCAGTTCCATGGCGCGGCTGGCATCGGAGGCCGTGCCGACACCGGCATCGATGATGACCGGGATATTAACCGCTTCTAAAATCAATTTGATGTTGTAAGGATTGCGAATGCCAAGACCGGAACCGATCGGTGCCGCCAACGGCATGACGGCGGTACAACCGATGTCTTCCAGTTTTTTGCAGAGGACAACATCATCCGTGCAATAGGGCAGAACATGAAAACCGTCCTTGACCAAAAGTTTCGAGGCTTCCAGCGTGGCTTCGTTATCGGGGAACAGGGTTTTCTCGTCTCCGATGACTTCCACCTTGACGATGTTTCCAAGTCCCGCTTCCCGGGCCAGTTCGCAGGTCATCACCGCATCTTTCACCGAATAACACCCTGCCGTGTTTGGCAAAAATGTGTATTTCTTGGGGTCGAGGTGATTGAGTATGGAATCTTTATTTTTGTCCAACTCAATCCGGCGCACAGCGACTGTTACCATTTCCGCACCGGAAATTTCGATGGCCTGCCGGGTTTCATCGAAGGATTTATATTTCCCGGTTCCCACAATCAGTCTGGACTTGAAGGTCTTGTCGCCAATTTTCATGAATTCTTTTTTTGTGTCCATTTTGTTTTTTTCAAATAAGAAGGAATTTAGGAGCCTCGGAAATCATCTCTTACCAGAGATTCCCGTAAATATAAGATGCCTATTATAGTTAGATTCCGCCACCTACGGCGTGCACAATTTCAACCTGGTCGTTTTCCTTGATCTGGGTTGTGGCATATTTGGACCTGGGAATGACCTGTTTGTTCAGGGCCATGGCGAAATTCGGCGCTTGAATATCCAGCTCCCGAGCCAGGTCCTCAAGGTTCTGGCTTTTCAGGATTTCCCGGTTTTCGCCATTAATGGTTAGTTTCATAGGGAACCCCTAATTAGTCGGTGATCTTTTCTAAGGCAACCACTAGGCGTGGGGCCAATATGCCATAACTTTCTATTGGTTCGCAAAAGGGCATCGCGGCTTGACGAGCCTTTGCTATCTGCCCCCGGCGGCTCGCCGGTGGCCAAAAGTAGTTTTTGTGATGCCCACACGGAAATATCTCCAAAAAAGGGACAAGGTTTGTTCCGCAATAGCCGTTAAATCAATCAGGTGAAACAAAAATCATGGATCGAATCCCAGAGGGATTCCAGAATGGGCGGGCATAAAAAAAGCCGCACCTCAGCTTTCAGGAAGTGCAGCGAATCTTTTTCAGATGGCTTCACTTCCCTTCGCTGGTATGATCCAGATCAGGTTCAAAGGGTCGTCCTATTCAGGACTCTCAGTTCAAAAACGCCCCCAGTGATCATGTTGGGACTAGGTTATTTCATATTTTCCACAAGTCAAGAATTATTGACCTGAAAATAAAAAAGAGTACTATTCACACTATGCATTCCACCCCCCCATGGCGCATTATTTTAATGATTTTCCTGATCGGCCTCGGCGGCTGTGCCACCGAGCAGGTATCGGTAGCCCCCTATTTTGAAATGCCGCCTGACCGCCTGCCAAAAGCGGAACAGGAACTTTATAACCGCGCTCTGGACCAACTTAGAAACAATTACCCCGATGAATCGATCGCTCTCTGGAAGAGGTTTCTGGAAAACAACCCGAGGTCGTTTAAGGGATATAATAATCTTGGCATGGCCCATTATTCCAACGACCAGTTGGAACCGTCCATCACCGCTTTTGAAACCGCCCTGGCCATGGAACCGTTTGACCGCAAAATCAAGGATAACCTGAAAAGGTCCTTGAGGTTCCAAATCACCATCCAGAGAGAGAACAAGGATTATGAAAAAGCCATTGAGCATCTCTGGAGGGTGAAAAAACTCACCGATGACCCTCTGGGGAAGGAGAAAGTGGAACTGGATATAGAAACCCTTCAGGACTTGATTTTCGAGCAAGTCAAGCGGACCAACACGCTGGAAAATTATGAAGCGTTTCTGGCGAAATATCCTGACAGCCCACAAAACTCCGATGAAGCCCGGCGTCAGATTGCCAAAATGAAGCCGCAAAAAGCCCCACTGGGAGAATTCCCGGAAATGCAGGATGAGGCATTGCCCGCTCCAGGGCAAAGGCCCACCCGGTCTCTGGATGAGGCTATGGTCCCCGAAGTTTTTGTCCCGGAACCGATGGAAACGGTACCCCCTGCTCCGCCTATTCGCAAAGAAACAATAGAAATCGTAGCGGAGACTGAGAAACCTGATGACGAGGAAATGTCCGAAGAGATGCAGGATGAAATGATGGATCCTGTGATGGAAGAAGAACCGCCCGAACCGCCAGCGATGAAACAGCCTGAGCCACCTATGATCGAGCCGGCTCCTGATCCGGGCATGGAAATGAAACGGGAACAACCAGCCATGGTGTCCCCCCCGGCCCCTGAACCCAAGCCGACAAAACGAGTGCGGATTATGACCCGAGCCACCCCGCTTAGAGTGCGGGAGGCACCGGATGCCCGGTCCAAAGTGGTGGCGCAGATTCCCAGAGGTACAACAGTGCCGGTTTTTCAGGAGTCTAAAGACTGGTTCCTGATCGAGTACCAAAAAGGCAAAAAAGGCTGGATCTCCAAAAAATATTCCAAACTGGTCAACTGACCGCCGAAAAACGCAATCCACTAGGCGTGAGGCCTGTAGTCCGCCAATATTTCCTCAAGGCGTAGCCTTGCCTCCCACGCCCCTTCACAGGGGATGCGATGAAGCAAGGACTCATCAAGCCGCCTAGACCTCTTGCCAGCCAGAAACAGTTATTGCCATTTGCCTCCCGCGCTAGCGGACGGAGAGCCTCCGTAGGCAAATTGCAGTGAATTTTTCTTGCGCCCAGCTGACTTCTCGGCTCAACGAGCCACTGCTACTTGCCTCCCCCGTTAGGGGGTGATATCATTGAATAATGGTGGATTCTGGAATCTGCCGACTTCTCTTTTTAAAAACCAACAAGTTGATACTATGGCCCCACCAATAAAGTTATCCGTGCCGAGCGATCCCAAATATCTGGGGTTGATTCGTAAAGTTTTGCAGGAACTTTTGGACAGCCATGAGGTTCCCGCTGATACGGCCCGTCGCCTGATTCTTTGTGTGGATGAGGCTTGCGCAAATGTTATCAAGCACAGCTACAATGGCCCGTGTGATGAACCTATCGAGGCTACCTTTACCATCGAGGGCGATGATTTTAAGGTTCAGATTCGCGACTACGGCAAACAATGCGACACCAGCCAGATTAAACCGCGTTGTCTGGATGAAATAAAACCAGGCGGACTGGGCACGCATTTTATGAATGAAATTATGGACGAGGTCAGCTATTGCACGAACCGCGCGAAGGGGACTTTGCTGACCATGATAAAAAAATTAAAAACCGAACTGACCTCAGCACACGATAAGGATAAGGGATAACCATGGGCATAGATTTAAAACTGGATAAGACCGAGAGTTCGGTGACGGTAACGGTCAGCGGCGATATTGACATGAGTTCTTCAACGCAGATGCGAGATGCTTTGACTCCCCTCTTTCAAAATAGCAACGAAGTTATCGTTGTGGATTTGTCGGGAGTTTCCTATATCGACAGCTCCGGGATAGCCACTCTTGTAGAGGGATTGCAGTGGAGCCACAACAGCAATAACAAATTCCGTCTTGCGGCTTTAACTCCCGGCGTCAAGGACGTGTTTGAGATCGCACGCCTGCTAACAGTATTTGAAGTTTTCGATTCAAAAGAACAAGCCCTCGCCCACTAGGCGTGGGGCCAGCACTGCATTGCCCGCTAAGCAGGCTAAGCCCTCAATCCCCCTGATAAGGGGGATTGAGGGGGTTGCTTTGTTTTTCGAGTAACAATCCGTTGCTTGCGGCGGTTCGCCGCTCGGGGAAAATTCATGGTCAGAACATTTTTTGGATTTATCGGGAGAAGGGGATTCGAATTTGCCGGTATCTTTGAAAGTTTTTTCAAGGAAATCAGCGGATTGTATTATCTCACCCGTGCCACTTTGTATTGCACCTTTATAGAACCCCTGCGCGGCAAACCCAATAAATGGCGCCCGGTGTGGACGCAGATGGAAGAGGTTGGGGTCAAGTCCACCACCATCGTTTTTCTGGTTTCTTTTCTGATCGGGGTCATTCTTGCGTTTCAGTCGGCGCACCAGTTGAGCCGGTTGGGAGCCCTGGAGTTTGTCGGCGCTTTGGTTGGGGTTGCTATTTTGCGTGAGTTGGGACCGTTGATGACGGCGCTGGTCATGTCCGGTCGGGTTGGGGCCGCGTTCACCGCCGAAATGGGGACGATGAAGGTTTCCGATGAGGTGCTGGCTCTTGAGATCATGGCATTGAATCCGGTAAAGTTTTTAATCACTCCCCGGTTTCTGGCTCTTTTAATCATGCTCCCGTGTCTGACCATCATGGCAGACCTGATGGGAATTTTGGGCGGGTTTTTGATTGGTGTAACCACGTTGGGAATCGATCCGGTGACGTATGTCAACAACTCGCTGGACGCGATGGTGATTAAAGATGTGGTGACCGGGCTGATCAAGAGCGCGGTGTTCGCCGTCATCATCGTCATGGTTGGCAGTTATATGGCTTTCATTATCGAAGGCGGAGCGGAAATGGTCGGGCAGAATACCCGTACCGCAGTGGTGGTCTCGATGATTCTGGTGATCATCGCCGATCTGATATTCACATCTTTATTTTTCTTTGTACTCTGATGATACGTGTTAAGAGCCTGAGAAAATCGTTTGGGGAAGGCGACAAGCGCATCACCGTGCTGGAAGATTTCAACGCCCACATGGAAAAGGGCCAGATTACTTCCATCATCGGCGGTAGCGGTAGTGGCAAAAGCACCGTCCTCAAGCATTTGATAGGGGCCTATCGTCCCGACTCGGGAGAAATCTGGATCGATGATGAAGAAGCCACTCATCTCAAGGGCGAGGCGATCAACAGAGTCCGCAAAAAATTCGGCATTATGTTCCAGAGCGGAGCCCTGTTCAACTCCCTGACAGTGGAGGACAATGTAGCCTTGCCCATGCGGGAACATACCGACCTCAACGAAGGCACCATTCTTATCATGGTCAAAATGAAACTGGAAATGGTCGGACTAAGAGGGGCTGAGCACCTCAAGCCGGCCCAGCTTTCCGGCGGCATGATCAAACGCATTGCCCTGGCCCGGGCTATCGCTTTGGACCCTAAAATTGTTTTTTATGATGAGCCGTCAGCCGGACTGGACCCAATTTCCATTGGCGTAATTGACAAGCTGATCATGGACCTCAGCAAGAAAATGGGCATCACCTCGGTGGTGGTCACGCACGAAATCCCCAGTGCTATGCGTATTTCGGATAAAATCATTATGCTGTTTAAAGGCAAAATCATCGCAGAGGGAACGCCGGAAGAAATCAGGAACAGCAATGACCCTAAAGTGATCCAGTTTATCGAAGGCAGTCCGGATGGACCCATTCCGTTCAGCAAAAGCCTGACCGATTATGGAGAAGAACTTAAAGAAATGAGCCGAGTCTAAATTATGGAATACCGTTCCTCAGAAGTTAAAGCCGGGTTTTTTATTTTCATCAGCATGGTGGGTCTGATCATCATGATCTTTATGCTGGGAAATATTCAGGACTATTTCAAGCCCAGGAAGATTTTGCGTATTGTGTTCAATTTCACCGGCGGGATGGAAGTGGGTGCGCCGGTACGCTATGCCGGGCTTGACATTGGTTCGGTCCGGGACATCGAACTGCTGGGCGATGATAAAAGCCATGACCGGGTTGCCGTGGTGGCAGAGATCAACCCCAAGATCACCATCAAAAAGAATTCTGTTGCCATGATCAAAACTTCCGGGCTGATGGGCGGACTCTATATTGATGTGCGACCCGGCACCCAGAACTCGCCGCCTTTAGGGGAAGGTGAGGAGTTGCTCGGAGAAGACTCGTTTGAAATTGCCAAGATCGGCGATATGGCTACCGAGGTGGTGCTGGAAATTCGGCGTTTTACCCAATTGACTGAAGAACTCGTTGTCGATGGCCGGGCCACATTGAAAGATGTGCGGACCTCTCTCGCTAATGTGGATACGATATTGACGGAGAACCGCAAATATGTCCGGGCCAATATGGAAAATGCTCTGGAGATTTCCGAAAAGGTTTCCGACATGCTGGAGAAAAACAGTAGCAAGCTGCAAACCACTCTGGACCACGCGGCTTCGGTTTCTGAAAAAACCGACAAACTGTTCACCGACAAGGATGCAGGCATCCGCGAGACCATTGACCAGGTGCAGAACCTGACGCGGGAAATGGAAATCCTGCTTGCTGACACCCGACCGGGTGTAACCAGTTTGATCAATAGCATGGAAACCAACGCACGGGAAATCACTCTGGATATAGACCGTACCGCGACTACTGTTGGGGAAACCCTGGGCCAGAGCAATTCGATCATGATAGAAAACCGCAGGAATCTACTTCAGCTTCTCCAGAACATGAACGAAACATCGCGGAACTTGAAATCCCTGACCGAAGACCTGAAACGCAATCCCTGGAAACTGGTCCGCAAATCCGATGAAGCGGTTGTTCCTCAGGCAGAGGCCACGGCTCCGGGCCAACCGGAACTCCGTATGAAACGTTTGGACAAGGTCAATTAGGCAACGATGAAAAATTTTCTCAACATACTAGTGGCAGCACTTTTTTTTGGTTGCGCCAATGTTCCCGCCCCGATAGACAGCCATTTCAACAAGGGCGTGGAGCATTATGACAATCAGGACTACGCCAAGGCGATTGAAGAATACAAACTGGCTCTCAGACAAAATACCAATGACACGTTCGCCATGTACAACCTGGCAGTGGTGTATCAGGATCAAGGCAAAGCCGACCAGGCTGAAAAACTATACCAGGATGTCCTGCAAATCATCGAAGACTCTTTCAGCCGCATTAATCTGGCGGGAATTTTTTACAACAAGGGGAACCACGAAGAAGCTTTTAAGCAACTTGAAACTGCGGCAAATAAAAATCCGGACTCGGCCTATCCTCTGAGCGCATTGGGCGAGTTTAAGGAGCGGGAAGGAAAACTTGCCGAGGCGGAGAAAAATTATCTTAAAGCATTGAGCATTGATAACCGACATGCGCCCACTCACTACCGGTTAGGGCGGTTGCACCTGAAGCAGGAAAAATTCGCTACAGGTGTTGAGCACCTGAGACAGGCCAGCGATCTGGAAACGGAGAACCCTGCATACCTGGAAACTCTGGGTGCGGAGTATGAGCGGTCAGGAGATTATCTTGAGGCGGTGAACTTTTTTGAAAGGGTTTCGGTTCTGGAGCCCGACCGGTTGGATGTTTATGTCAAGCTGGGGGACCTGTATAAGAAAAAAACTATGTTCAAAGAAGCCCTCTCCCGTTACTGGTCCGCACTGGCTCTGAAAAATGACGATCCCTATATTCACCGGAGCATTCTGGAGATTTATAAAATCCTTTCAGAACACGAAAGAGAGCAATTGAAATCACTGGAGGGGCAGAGCTCTTTTGCCCGCACTCCCTAGTAGCCTGGCATGCGTTCCCGCCTCCCGATCCTGCTGACGGGAATAGCCAGCCTCCTGCTTTATAGTTTCCTTACCCAACTTTCCCGGCAATTCAACTGGGGAGAAGGATATTCAGAAAGACCCCTCCTCACCTACCTCGCTGTTTATTTTTCCTTGTCTATACTTTATGGCCTGACTTGGTTTTTTGTGCACAAGCGTCCCGGAGACCGGGGCATTTTCTGGATGATCATTGTGTTCGGCCTGTTGTTTCGTGTCGCCATCCTCCCCTCCCAGCAGATTCAGGAAGATGACGTATACCGCTATTTGTGGGATGGAAAAGTGTTCGCGCATGGAATCAATCCATTTGAATACGCTCCTGCTGAAGTGCACAACTTCAAGGAACTGAGAATTCAGAACCCGGAAAACTATTATGAAACTTATATCGAGCGCAACGAGCGCGAGCTGGAACAATTGGATGCGTTAAAATGGGAGTCGCCCCAATCTCTTAAAAATTTGGACCGGGTGAACCATCCGGATGTGGCAACGATCTATCCGCCGATGGCGCAGTTTGTGTTTCGTTTGGTGCATCAGCTAAAACCCGACAGCATCATCGCCATGCGGGTAGGATTTTTAATTTTCGATATTATGGCGCTGGGTTTTATCATTGGCATTCTTTCCAGGCTGGGACGGGATAAAGCCGGTTGCCTGATTTACTTCTGGAGTCCTCTGATAATCAAGGAAACTTTTAACTCAACCCATTTGGATATCATCGGGATATCCTTGCTCTGCGGTTCCATCTATTTTCTGGTCAGCCATCGCCACACCCTGGCGACCCTGTTTCTGGCCTTCAGCTTCCTGGGAAAACTGTATCCTATAATTTTGTTCCCCTTATACCTTCAGGCCTGTTATGAAAAAATGTCGCAGGATAAAAAAAAGGCCTGGCTGGTTCTCCTGAGGAACAGTGTTTTATTTCTGGCGGTAATCGCTTTGGGGTACCTGCCCTTTATGGGAATTGGATTGCAGATGTTCGATGGGCTCAAAGCCTTCACCTTGTACTGGCAGAGCAACGACAGCATTTTCGCCATTCTGGTTTTCATTTTTGAAAATGTTCTGGGCGGAGATAAAATGATCCTGTCCAACCCTCTACCGATTTTCCTGAGCAAGGTTTCAGTCGTTATCATCTTAACCGGGGTTTTGTTGTGGTTCCTGTGTAAGAGGGTATCCCTTATTGAGCGGCCTGTGGAGTTTGTGCGCGGATTTTTCTGGATCATGGCACTGGTCTTTCTTCTGAGTCCGGTACAGAACCCGTGGTACCTCTGCTGGGTGGTGCCATTTTTGTGTATATTTCCCGGACGGGCTTGGATTGTTCTGACCGGACTAGTAGGGTTTTATTACCTGGACTTTTATTTTGACTATCAGGAGCTGCAGGCATTTAGCCTGTGGATTCCCTGGGTGGAATACCTGCCGTTTTATGTTTTATTGGCCTTGGAACTCTGGAAGAGTCAAAAAAATACGGTTAGCGGGGTCTTTCGGGAACGGAGTTAGCCCGAGAGCCCTGATATTTTGCAAAATGAAATATTTTTTGTTAGTATCTCGACATTCAGCTATATTTAAAGGGCTTTGAATTAAATTGTTCGGGGGATCTCAGTGGCTAACACAACGGTGGCAAAAATAAAAGCAATGCTCGATGATGAGTCGCAGACTCATTTCACTAATATGGATTTTTCCGGGTTGGATCTTAACGGTTTTGATTTCAGTGAGAGGACCATTGCCGCCACCAATTTCAGCAATTGCTCTCTGAAAAAGGCCAAGTTCAACAAGTCCTTTTTATCCAAATGTAATTTCCGAAGTTCCGACATGAGGGATGCCGATTTTAGTGAGGCCAATTTAAAAGAAGCCGATCTGTGTCTCACCAACCTGGAAAATGCTTCGTTCAGCCGTGCCAAAATGGAAGGAGCAAAGTTGCTCAAGGCAAAATGCAAAAAAGCCAGCATGACCTTTGCCTCCATGGTTGGTTGTGATATGAGACAAAGCGACTGCACCGCCGTCTCTTTTCACGGGGCTGATCTCTCCAAAGCAGATTTGACCTCTACTGTTACCAAAGATGCCAGCTTTAAAAATGCCAAGCTGGATGGCACAAAAGGCCATAAAGCGTAAAACCTGCCGATGCCTCCGGCGGCCCCGCCGGTCTTAAACCAGCTCCAAAAATGAAGTGACTTTGGTTGTTTCCGCATTCTCAAAACGGTTGTCCCGATCCAGCAGAATAGAATGAATGCCAACACGTTGGGCTCCCTCCACATCGGTGCGAATTTCATCGCCGATATGGCAGGCCTCATGGGGTGCGACCCCACTTCGTTTTAACGCTTCCTCAAATATTTTTTTATCGGGTTTTGCCGAGCCGATCATGGCGGAGGGAAGGATAAAATCAAAATACCGCGCAAGACCCATATTTCCCAATGTGGGGATCAGCCGCGAGTCCCAATTAGAAATTACCCCCAACACCACGCCTCTTTTTTTTAAGGTTTCGAGAATCTTCGATTCAATCACATCTTCATAAACCCGCCAGTTGGATTTCTCTTGAAACGCCGCAAAAATGAGATCGAAGTATTCTTCAAACCGATTCAGTCCTCCCAGCGGTTGAAACACCTCATAAACAAGTTTGTACCAAAACTTTCTTTCCGCTTCGGCTCCGCTCTGATCGCCTAAAGACTCAATGCCCCCCATTTTTTTCCATTGCGTGCGGAATCCGTCATTTAAATCCTGGACGGAGCCAGAATAGCCGAAGGGGCGTGCGTGTCGGGCATAGACGTCCCCGACCGAAGGGTGAACATGGATCAGGGTCCCCCCGACATCAAAAAAAACCGCTTTGAAAGAAGATAAAGGCAAGAGCGCTCTCCCGGTTAGAAATCCTACTTCAGATTTTACTCCCATTTAGATGGAATGAAAGTCGGGAAGGGTTTTTAAAATTTTTTCCACTACGTCCTCCACCGGGGCGTGGAGGATTAATATTTTGCGGCTCGTGAACGCAGGCTTTGCCAGTGCGTACATCTACCTCTGTGAGGAGGTGAACCGCCCCGGGCCTCGCCCGGTGAGAACGGGCTCCACGCCTTCGGCGGTCGCGTTAGCGTCACCGCCTCATTGCCACCGGCCGCTTGGCCGGCCTAGCGGTGGTCTGATTGAAAAAAGCTGACGACTCCCATCAGAGCTATGGTGGTGGCGCTGAAAAAATACATCATGAGTCCCATTCCTGAGTCACCAAATAATTCCATCCAGTGAATACGGTTGGAGACAAAGCCCCAGTAAAAAATAAAGAAATAGGACAATAGCAGTCCTGTTTTATATTTTCCCGTTAGCAGGCAAAGAAAACAGATGAGAAACATAATCCCGATTTGCCCAAGGGAAATAAAGAACACCTTGTTTGCGATAAAATCCATGGTTTCACTCATAACATTCACCTAATTTAATCCTTAAAAAATTTATATCTTCAATGCTTCTGTACTTTTAAAAAGCAAGAAAGATACCAATAAGACGATAAAATGGGGTGTTATCAGAAGGGAAGACTTTAACCTGCTGTATTTAAAGGGGAATTTTTACAAAAAAAACTGTGCACAAAAATTTAAATCTGACCGCGAATTCCACAGAAGTTAAATAAAATTCATAACTAGATGAATAAGTGGTTATTTATTCATACAATTTTTAACGATACTGTTAAATTTTATAACTATGGGAGCTGATATAGATCCGGGTGGGATTGAAAGTGGTTCAAAGCGGCAGAATAGTCTTCCCGGGTATCTATTTCAAAGCAACCGTCCTGGGTAATATGCCAGGGGTGCAGGGAGGTGTTGCGGGCAAAATCGGTAAATGGGATTTCCCAAAGAACTGGCCGGTAGGTGGGCTCATCGTTTTCATACAGGGCAACAAACCGCGGGACATCTTCCTGACGGAGCACGAAAAATCCGATAGCCTCGCCGCCGAAACCGAAACCGGATTTTTCCTCATCGGTGAGTTCTCGTTTGGTGATGAACGCGTGGATGGTTCCTGAGGGATTCAATAAAACCTTGGCGCATTCGGCGTTGTCGATGTCAGCGGGTATTAACGCGAATGAAGAGCGTGGTGCCTTTTGGACATAATCGAGCAGGGCTTGGGGCGGATACAGGACATCGCCATCAAGAATCAATGTTTCATCCTGACAATGTTTGAGTCCCATCACCATTGACAAGGTGTTGCCGGTAGTGCGGTAGACCGGGTTATCGATGAAGTGCATGGGCAGATCCAGGTTGAGGTCCTGCACATAGGTTTGCAACGCCGAGGCATTGTGGCCCAGGACAAGGTGAGTTTTCTGGATACCGAGAGCCTGCAGGCATTTCAGATGACGGGAAAGGAGTGTCTCCTCGCCGAAAGGCAGAAGCGCTTTATGAGGCAGGTCCTGCCTGTCCAGACGGGAGCCGTAACCGGCAAGTAATATGACACATTCCATGGAAGATAATTTTTATTTACTGAAGGCCCAGAAATGTGACATCGGTTCACCGCTATCGTAGCGTCGGAATTTCAGCAGAGTGTCCAACCCATCTGCGGAACGTTCGATGTTGCTGGGTTCCTGCGGGAAATCTCCCCACCCTTGCTCATTTTTAATATCCATCAACCAGCGCACGCCTTTTTCAATAACCGGGGCGTATTTTTTCTTGGTCTTGAAGGTATCCGAAACCAGCATAAGATTTCGGCAGGCATCCATGGTGTGGTCGGTATTTTCATTATCCCAGCTACCGTTTTCAGCTTGTGCGGCGGCCATTGATTCTGCCGCATCCAGGCACATTTTTCCGGCATAATCGATTTTGTCCATGAAGTAGGCGGGAACCAGGGTGTACTGCATCAAATGCGCGGTAGTCTCAATGCCTGCAGGGTGAAAGGTTTCATCCTTCCAGAGTCCTGAATCCCTTTGCCACTGTGCGATAAACTCGAAGCCCCTGATGCGGGCTTTATTGATGCGTTCGTCACCGGTTTTATCCTGGGTGACCTGATAAATGGTCAGGAAGCAAGTGACCGAACAGGTCGTATCCAGATGGGACCACTCAGGGTCGGACCAGTGCCCGTCCTCTTCCTGCATGGACAGGACATATTCCAGAGTCTTATCAACCGTGGCCTGAATTTCCGGGTCCTTAAGAATCAGGTTACCCCGGCAGAGTTTGAGTCCAACAAAAGTGGTGATCCACATTGAGGTTTTATCAGTGTGAGATTCTTTAGACCAGCCGCCATCCGGGTTTTGCACCTTGACACACTCCTTGAATTCCCGGGGCCTTTCCTCGGTCAGGTCCAGGTGCAGGATACAGCGCAAGACATGTTCCAACACTTCCAAATCCTGTTTTCCTTCAAGAAGACTCCACTCGCCTTTTTCGGATTCCAGATAATTCCACTCGCTCTGGATCAATGAATCCAGTTCTTCCTTGTCAATCGTTGTCATAGTTTTCCAATAGTTCAGTATTAAAGTTTATCCACCCCATCATGGATTATATTCATGCGGTCAAATTGGGTCAACCGGAATCCCAATAAAACAGATAGCAATGTTATTTAACGAGGAGCCATTTCCTTTACAGAGCTTTAAATGTAAGAGAGGTCAGGTCATCAAATTGCGGAGCATCGCCTATAAACAATTTGATGGAGTTTTCCAGGTTTTGCAGAAACTCTTCCGGCGAGCCAGCGTGATCCACAAACATGTTTTTCAACCGGTTCAATCCAAATTCCTCCTGCTGTTTGTTTTTGGGTTCGGTCACCCCATCGGTAAAAATAAGAATCTCATCCCCGTTTTGAAGAGAGTATTCCTCTTGACTGTATTGCATATTAGGAAGAACGCCCAAGGGAGTGCCGCTGGCAGAACCTATCTCTTGAATAGAGTTTTCTCTTTTTAAAAGAAGCGACAGGTGACCGCCGTTGGCGACACTCAGTTTTCTATTTTTCATATCCAGCAGGCAGAATACTGCTGTGGTGAACATACCCCGATAGGATCTCTCGCAGAGCGTGTTGTTAATCTGGGTCAGCACCTTTTCGGGTGCCGAATCGAGTTGTGAAATATAACGAAAATCACTCATCAACCGGGCCATTTGCAGAGCGGCAGGCACTCCTTTGCCGGAAACATCTCCCAGGACAATGCCCAGCAGTTCGTTTTCAAAAGGGATGAAATCATAATAATCGCCGCCCACTACCTGGGCCGCATGGGTCTGCGCGGAAAAAGTAAAATGCGCATGTTGCGGAGTGGAGGTTGGCAGGAAACTTTCCTGCACCGATTGCGCGAATTCCATATCTTTTTCCATGCGTTGGTTTTCCATAAGCACCAGATGCATACGTGCGTTATGAATAGCCAGAGCGGCACTGTCGCAGAGCAGAAGAAAAAGTTCCAGGTCACTTTGCTGGAACACCCGGCCCTGACTTTTTCCGTGAATAACCTGGCAGACTCCAAGAATATTCCCTTTTGCCTTAAGCGGTGAACATAAAATAGAACCGGTTTGGAAACCGGACTTTTTGTCATAAGCCGGATTGAATTGGGGGTGCTGGTAGGCATCTTCGATAATGAGGGGGGTACCGGTTTTGGCTACGGTTCCGGCAATGCCTTCACCCATTTTCAGTCGGGTCATGGTTTTTATTTTTTCACCCACCTCGCTCAGAGCGACTTGAAAAACCAATTCATCCGTCTCCCCGTCCACCAGCAATAGACTGCAGGCATCGGCATTCATGACCTTTTTGGCAACGTTCATGATCGTGTCGAGCAGATGGGAGAGGTTCAGTTCGGAATTGATGAGGGAAGTGATTTTGTAGCAGGTCTCCAGCTGATCAACCCGTTGTTCCAATTGGGCCAGTCGAGGGTCTGGAGAAGGCATTGTGTCTTTATGCTCGTTCATAGTAGCCCACTCCCGTGGGAGGGGGAGTTTTAACGGACCCCTCTTTTTCAAAGTACCCGTTCCGGGCACGAGTGCCAGGGTTGAACATTACGAGGGGCTGGGGTGATTTACAACTTCTAATGTAATTTGCCATTAGACGTTAAGATAGCTAAAATAGGGGGGTGGGTCAAACCCTTTCCCCGTTATGGCGCTTTATGAACAGGAAGATAAAACAAGGTGCAAGCGGGAACTGGTCGGAAATAAGGTCGGTTCTTTTTCAGTCTCTTCCCGATGAAATGTTTTCCAAGGGGAACCAAAAGGAATGGCTGACTTATCATTGGAACCTGGTTGTGGGAAAGGAAATCGCCGGGGTTTCCTCTGTCGACAAGGTAACCCGGGGAATACTCCATGTCAGGGTTCAGGGTAAAGAGTGGGTGCCGGTTTTAGATTCTTTAAAAAAGAAAATCATACAGGAAATAAACAGCAGAGCAGGAGAATCGTTGTTAAACAGTATTGTATTTAAGGCAGTTGCCTGATACGCTCTAAAGAATATTTATCCATATTTTAGGACTACCCAGAAGATGAAAGACATAGCTTGCGGACCGAAGCCTGGGATCACCCAAAAGTTTAGCAAATCAAATGTATGGTTGTTAATGCTCCTGTTTCTGGCGGGCTGTGCGACACCCGCCCCATACTCAACGAACGCTGACCTGTCTTCGTCTTATGCAGTCAAATCATTTGAAAATAAGAAACAACATTCGCAGAATCTGGATACACGGGATCCCCGTTCTTATTACCATTACCTGATGGCTGTGAAGGCGGAAAAAACATATCAGTTGGAGCAGGCCGCTTCGCATTATAAAAAAGTGGTCCAACATGATCCGGAAACAGAAAGGTTCCAGGAAAAATGGATCCGCTTGCTCCTTCGCACCGGTCAATTGGACGAAGCTGTTCAGGCCAGTCAAAATGCACTGACCCGTTTTCCTGAAAATGAAGAGATTGAGATGATCCTGGGGGATATTTTGGCTAGTCGGGGTGAAGTGGAAAAGGCCATCATGCATTACGATCGGGTCAGCCAGATTTCCTCAGATAATGCCCGGGCACCGTTGTTAAAGGGTGCCCTGTTGGAGGGGCAAAAGCAGTTTGACCGAGCCTTGGAGGAGTATAAAAAAGGGGCGATGGTAGAACCCAATAATCCTCTTGTGCAGTTTTACCTGGGCCGGGCCCATTTGCGCGCCAACCAGTTGGAGGAAGCCTCGAAAAGTCTCGAAAAGGCTATCGCCCTGAAGCCCAACCTGCTCCAGGCCCGACACCATTTAGCCTGGGTGCTCGAGCGTCAGGGTAGAACTATTGACGCATTGAAAGAGTATGGACTGTTGTTAAAACTGAAGCCAGATAACGACTTCATTAAGGAACGAGTTTCACAGCTTCACGCTTCGGGTTCTTTGAACCCGAACCGTTCTCAGGTTGAAGGCATTCCCGCCAGCTTGGAGAAGCAGCCCAATATCCATATGCGCATCGCAACGATTTATTTTGAGCAAACTTTATACATGCGAGCGTTGGAAGAGTTTCAACTTGTTGCCGCCGAGCACGATTACAAGGATCCGCATGTCCTCATGGCCCGAATTTATGAAATCCACGGCCGTCTGGACATAGCCGTAAAAGAGTTTGAAAAACTCATGCAGCTGGAACCGGAATCTATCGATGTCATCCTTTATACGGCACGGCTCTACAGCTTGATGAAAAAGACAGAAAAGTCGGTGCCTCTGCTCATTAAAGCCATTGAAATGGAACCGGACAACGACCAGCTTTATCACTCCCTGGCGCTGGCCTATATGGCCCAAAATGAAAATGACAAGGCTATTGAATACATGGGCAAAGCCTTAGCCTTGAACTCCAAAAAAGATGCCTACTATTTTGAGTTGGGAGCCCTGATGGAAAAGGCAGGGGATTACAAAGGGGCCATGGAAAATATGAGGCTGGCAATTGAGTTAAATCCCTTGCACTCCAACGCGCATAATTTTTTAGGGTATATGTACGCACTGGAGGGGCATGATCTTGACCAGGCCCTCGTGCATTTAAAGAAAGCCCTGACGACACAGCCCCGCAATGGCTATTTCCTCGACAGTCTGGGTTGGATATATTTCAAAAAAGGTGAGCCGGAAAAAGCTTTAACACAAATTCAGAAGGCGATGATCTATACCGATCCAGACCCGGTTCTTTATGACCATCTTGGAGATATTTTGTTCTCCCTGAAAAACTATGATGAGGCCAGTGGGGCATGGCAAAACAGCCTGTTTCTAACGGTGAACCCAAAAGGTGATTTGGGTGGAGAATTGCCGGACCCTAAAACGCTTAAAAATAAAATCGACAAAGCGCAAAACCTTTTGCAGCAGAACTATTAAGAAGAAGGCCCGTTGACTTCCTACCTGCTACCAAGCGTCCGCCATCCATTTTTAAGACTTCTCGTTTTTATTTTGATGATTGGGGGTTGTCAGCCCCGCATTGAACCGGTTGCTCCTCATCTACTAAAAGATTCCATCACCACCGGTTACGTTTTAAAAAGGCTGAAAAACCGGGCAGGGAAAATCACAAATCTTAAATCTTTTACCCGCACCACATTTCTGGGCCAAAAGCTGAAGCAAACATTCCGCCAAACGCTTTTGATTCAGAATAACCAGTCTATCCGGGTGGACACCTATGGCGTGTTTGGTCAGGCCATGGGAGTTTTTACTTATCATCAGGGTAGAACTGCATTTTTTAATCCGACTAATGGCAGATATTATTCCGGAGCGGAAGTCGAATCCCTGATGAAAAAAATGCTGGGAATACGGTTGGACTTTCGTGAACACCTTCGGGTTTTTATTGGTTATATACCAAGACTTGAGTTTCTTGAGGTTTTGGATTCGCGCTTGAATTCAGATCAAACACAATACATCCTGCAGCTAACCGATATCCAGCGCGGAGGACGTGTAACAGTGCGGTTTTCCGCCATGACTCTACTTCCTCTTGAGATGACCCGAAAACTGGGGGAGCGTTCTATCTATTCGGTTAAGTGGCAGGAATACGCCAAAGTCGAGGGTTACGATTTTCCTCATCTGGTGACGTTATCGTTTCCTGAAAAACAGGAAACCGTTCGGGTAAAATATAAAAATCCTGTTATCAATAAGGGGTTACCCCCGGATACGTTTCAACTCCTCAAACCCGTTTCTTCCTTGAACAGCCAATGACAACCATCGTTTTTAAAACACCTGCCAAAGTAAACCTCGGGCTCCATATGCTTGGCAAGCGTGAAGACGGTTTTCATGAACTCGAAACCCTGTTCCAAATGGTGAACTGGTGTGATGAGATCAAAATAGAATGCCTTACGGACGGGCTGGAGTTGACCTGTGACCAACCGGATATTCCTACCGATGAAGGAAACCTGGTCATCAAAGCCGCCCGTTTATTGCAAACCCGTTTTCCTGATCGATGCAAGGGGGCAAGGATCCATTTAAAAAAAGATATTCCCCATGGGGCCGGGTTAGGAGGGGGCAGTGGCAATGCCGCCGGAGTTTTATTAGGACTCAATTTCTTATGGGACTTGAAATTGAAGCGGGAAGAGTTGATTTTGATGGCATCCGAACTGGGTTCCGATGTGCCTTTTTTCCTGCTTTCCCCCTGCGCAATAGGAAGAGGCCGCGGGGAAATTCTGGAGCCGGTAGACAGTTCCATTAAGTTTTATATTCTAATGGTTTATCCTGGATTTCCCCTGTCTACGGCCTGGGTGTACGGAAATCTAAATTTGAAGTTGACAAAGCAGGAAAATAATATTAGCATTTTGAAAAATTTTCTTTTGCGGTCGGAGTTTGCCCAGTTGGGGGCGGCCTGGATTAATGATCTGGAACCTGTTGTATTTCAAGAGTATCCAGAGATTTTTGCGATAAAAAAGCAGTTCCTTGCTTTCGGCGCAAAAGGAGCACTCCTTTCAGGAAGCGGCTCTACTGTCTTTGGCCTGTTTGACAATCTCGAAACAGCGAAAACTGCGTACGCCCGGTTGGAGGGTGGAAAATTCAGGCTGTTTTTAGCTGAAAGTATTGTCAGCTTATCTGAATTATATCCTGAGGAAATGTTGCGGTAGCTACGGACCTTATGCCCACAGGGTGTTGGCGGGTTTGTAGCCATTGAATTCTTTGCTCATGCTAGTGACTGTTCATTAGGGGTGAGGCTATAGTTGGACAGAAAGCTTCGATGCGTGGACGCAAATTGAGTTTTTATACTTTGGGGCGTCGTCAAGTGGCTAAGACACAGGATTTTGATTCCTGCATTCGGAGGTTCGAGTCCTCCCGCCCCAGCCAGATTTTTATAAGGAATTTTTTAGAGTATGTATTCCAGCGATAACGGGCGGATGCTTTTATTTTCAGGTCGGGCTAATCCGTCTTTGGCGGAGGATATTTGTAAATATCTCGACATACCTTTGGGAAAAACGGTAGTTCGCGATTTCTCCGACAAGGAGATTTATGTGCGGATCGAAGAGAATGTTCGCGGCGGAGACGTTTTTGTTGTTCAGCCGACTTGCTATCCCGGCAATACCAATTTGATGGAATTGCTGATCATGATCGATGCCTTGCGCCGGTCATCAGCAAAAAGGATCACGGCGGTGATCCCTTATTACGGTTATGCGCGCCAGGATCGCAAATGCGAACCCAGGGTGCCAATTACTTCCAAACTGGTTGCCGATTTGCTGGAAACGGCCGGAACGGATCGGGTATTAACTGTCGATCTGCATGCCGGACAGATTCAGGGATTCTTCAATATTCCTGTGGATCACCTGTTCGCCATGAATGTGCTGATAGATTATATTCGCAAACTCGCTTTGCCGAATTTGATAGTAATTTCTCCCGATGCAGGAGGGGTGGAACGGGCCAGAGCATTTGCCAAAAGGCTGAATACCTCTCTGGCTATTATCGATAAACGCCGGGATATCCCTAACGAAGCCAAAGCCATGAATATTATTGGCGACGTAAAAGACAAGGTAGCGTTTATTGTGGACGATATGATTGATACTGCAGGAACCCTCATGGAAGCGACTGATGCCTTATTGGGGGCAGGCGCAAGCGAGGTTCATGCCTGTTGTTCCCATGCGGTTCTTTCCGGTCCTGCGGCGGGGCGTATCAGTAACTCTCCGATCAAATCGGTGATAACGACAAACAGTATTCCTTTGACAAACGGGCTGGAAAACAACCCGAAGATCAAGGTGCTTTCAGTTGCGCCGTTGCTGGGAGAAGCGATTTTAAGGATTCACGAGGAAACCTCGGTCAGTTCGTTGTTCGACTCAACCAAGGAATAGGGCGTCTCTAAAAATTGTTTTGGCCACCGGCGGGCCGCCGGGGGCAGATAGCAATAACTTTCTCTGGCGAGCAAAGAGTTATCTCGGCTTAACAAGCCGTTGCTAGTTGGCCCCACGCCTAGTGGTTGCCGCAGAGAAAATTATTGAATAAATGAGAGAGACCCTAAATAAAAAATCGGGCTTGTGCGGTGAGTACGGCGCACGCTCATAGCTTTTATCACATGGATTGGAGTATAGAATGTCAGCTCTAGCGGGAAAATTAAGAAAAACAACCGGCAAATCTGCCACGCGGGATGTTAGAAACGATGAAGCGATGCCTGCGGTGATGTATGGATTAAAAGATAACCTCAACCTGAGTGTTGATCCCAAGGCACTGAGAAAGCTCCTTGACGAAAAGGGTCGTAATACTTTGATTGAACTCAATATCGAAGGGGACTCCAGCCGGAATGTGGTGTTGAAGGAATACCAGTCCCATCCGCTAAAGTCGGGCTGGTTGCATGCGGATTTCCTGGAAGTCGATATAACGAAAAAAATCCGAGTCAAGGTTCCTGTTGTGCTGGTGGGTACTGCCCCAGGCGAAAAACAGGGCGGAATGATCAACCACATCATTCGCTTGCTGGAGATAGAAAGCATCCCCAAGAACATCCCTGAAAAAATTGAGTTGCCCATGCATGAGGTACAACTCGATCAGACCATTCACGTATCCGATCTTGTGGTGGGAGGAGTGGTGGGAGGAGATGTGGAAGTTATCAATCTCCCCACTGATGTGGTGTTGACTCTTCACGAAGAAAAAGTGAAAGAAGAAAAACCTGAAGGTGAAGAAGGTGAAGAAGGCGCAGAAGGCGTAGAAGCCGCCGCCTCAGAACCAGCTGATGCCGCCGGGAAGAAAGAAGACAAATAAAAGGTGTTCTTGATTTTAGGCCTGGGCAACCCCGGACCACGCTACGAGCTGACCCGGCACAACGCCGGGTTTTGGGTGGCAGATAATCTGGCCGACAAATATAACATCCGGTTGGAGCGCCACAAATATTCCTCCTTGTATGGAAAGGGGGAAGTGGAAGGGCTCGAAGTTGTTATCGCGAAACCGATGACTTATATGAATGAAAGCGGAAAAGCGGCGAAGTCGTTGCTTTCCGCTTTTAGTCTTTCACCAGAGCAATTGCTGGTAATTCATGACGACATCGACCTCCCTCTTGGCAGGATTAAAAAAAAGTTCAAAGGGGGCGATGGCGGGCAACGGGGAATTCGGTCAACGATTCAGTCCATACGGACCGGGGAGTTTGCTCGGGTTCGCGTGGGGATCGGTCGACCCGAAGACAAAGATGATATCGTCGATTATGTGTTGTCCCCGTTTGACGAAGAAGATTCGGGCCTGATAAACGAGGCTATGGAACAAGCGGTGCAAGCAGTGGAAGCGGCGCTCAAAGAACTAAATAAACGATCAAAATCAACGGAGGATTGAACAGAATGTTATCGGAACATAAAGGAGAAATGCTCTTCATCGGCTTTGCCATGGTCTTGTATCTGGTGATGGCCGCTTTGGACGCGTCGCAGAAATTTGTCTATATGGCAGTTTTGTTTGGAGTGTTCGGACTCATCATCGCCTGGAAACTTTTTGAAGGTGTGGATGATGAACCGGCAGGAAATGAAAAAATGGTTGAGATCGCCGATGCCATCCATGAAGGAGCAATGGTTTTTCTTTCCAGAGAATATAAAATGCTTGGCTATTTCATTGCTGGAGTGTTCACCCTGTTGTTGGTTTTGATTTCCGTGCAAAAAGGCGTGTGGATAGGTTTTTGGACTGCAATTGCCTATGCAATAGGGGCCGGGTGCTCCATGCTTGCAGGATATTTTGGTATGAATGCGGCGACCACCTCCGGGGTGCGAACTTCTCAGGCCGCTTTAGATGGCGGTCAGGCAAAAGCCCTCAATATCGCTTTCAACGGCGGTGCTGTTATGGGACTTTGTGTAGCCAGCCTGGGTCTGATCGGAGTTGGGGGATTGTTCACCTTGTTTGGCCGGGGAGACTCGATCAGTGTCATCAGCGGATTTGCCATGGGCGCCAGCTCCATCGCTTTGTTCGCCCGTGTAGGGGGAGGCATCTATACCAAAACCGCCGATGTAGGTTCCGACCTGGTGGGTAAGGTAGAAGCAGGGATCCCGGAAGACGATCCTAGAAACCCAGGGGTTATTGCCGACAACGTGGGAGACTGTGTTGGCGATACCGCAGGTCTGGGAGCGGATATTTTTGAGTCCTATTGTGGTTCCATGATCGCGACCATTGCTATCGGAGCGGGAATGGCAACCATGTCATTCGAATACATGGCCTTGCCGATTCTGATAGCTATGATTGGCCTGGTTGCATCTGTCCTGGGAATCCGGGCCATGACTGCTTTAGGAGGCATGGATCCTTCCGCCGCATTGCGTAATTGTACTTTTATCAGCGCAGGCTCCATGTTGTTTGTCGCTTTTTTCCTGATCAAAGTCATGGGCCTGCCTTCAGGCGTTTTTGTCGCCCTGCTGTTTGGTTGTCTGGCAGGAATCGGCATTGGACTGATTACCGAGTATTACACAGCTGGTAAGCCGGTCGTCCGCATCGCAGAGTCCAGCAAAACAGGTGTTGCAACAGTCATGATCACGGGTCTTGCAGTAGCAATGGAAAGTTGCGTTGTGCCTATCCTGATCATAGCGTTGACGATTTTTGTGAGTGCCGAATTCGCGGGTCTTTACGGCGTAGCTCTTGCGGCAGTGGGAATGCTGGCAACAGTGGGAATCACCATGTCGGTCGATGCCTACGGACCAATTGCTGATAACGCCGGTGGTATTTCTGAAATGGCCGGACTGGGAGAAGAAACCCGCAAAATCACCGATGGACTGGATCAGGTGGGTAACACCACTGCCGCGATCGGTAAAGGTTTTGCGATTGGTTCTGCGGCTCTGACAGCACTGGCCCTGTTTGCGGCTTTCACTCAGGCGGCAAACATCAATTCGATTGATATTACTCAAACGACAGTTATCATTGGTGTCTTCATAGGCGGGGTGGTTCCCTTCTACGTAGCCGCTCTCACCATGACTTCGGTAGGGAATGCGGCCATGACCATGGTTGAAGAAATTCGCCGTCAGTTCCGCGAGATTCCGGGGCTGATGGAAGGTACCGGCAAACCCGACAGTGCCCGTTGTATTGATATCAGTACCCAGGCGGCCTTGAAAGAGATGGTCGCTCCGGGTGTGGTAGCTTTCCTCATGCCTATCATTGTTGGTTGGTTGCTTGGTGCGGAAGCGCTGGGTGGAATGCTGATGGGTGCCACACTTTCCGGTGTTATGCTGGCGTTGTTCATGTCCAACGGTGGTGGTGCCTGGGATAACGCAAAAAAATATGTCGAAGCGGGTGCCTTGGGTGGCAAAGGTTCCCCTGCTCACCACGCTACAGTAGTGGGAGATACAGTTGGGGATCCGCTTAAAGACACCTCCGGCCCAGCGATGAACATTTTGATCAAGCTGATGTCTATCGTGTCCCTGGTGATGGCTCCATTCTTTCTGTAGCAGAGTCAAAGTTAAATTAAAGGGATGGGGGTTTCCCCCATCCCTTTTTCTTTTGGAAAGGGACCTGTTCTTTGCTGTTGGGAATCCACGATTTTATAAATTCACAACCGCTTTTGGAGCCCTTGATGAAACGGGCTTCAGAGGCAGGATTGGAGATCAGAACCGACTCTCCGGCACAATTGGCCGATCAATTGTCCAATGGAAAGCTGGACATGGCCATGATTCCTGCCATTGAATATTTAAAGCAGGCCGACCGTTTCCGGCTACTACCCAATGTTTCTATTTCATCCAGAAACAAGGTGGGAACTGTTTTGCTGGTCTCCAGGGTGCCTCTTAATGCTATCCGTTCTTTGGCGCTGGATGACCGGTCAAGAACCTCTGTCGCGCTACTTCGCATACTTTACTCTGAAGTGTTTTCAGCAGGTCTCAAACTTACCCGGCATGAACCCGATCTGGAAAAGATGCTCCATAGCAATGATGCCGCATTGATCATTGGTGATCAGGCTTTGGGTTTTTCCAAAGAAGACGTGTCGATTTATGACCTCAGTGAAGAGTGGTTCAATCGGACGGAGAAAACTTTTGTTCACGCCGTGATCGCGGTCCGGCAAGACATCAAGGTGGAAAGCGGAATCATTCAAACCCTGCTGGACGCCAAGCAGGAAGGGCTGAAAAGTCTAGATACAATTGCCAAGATCCAGGCAAATAAAACCGGCCATCCAATATTTTTATTACGGGATTATCTCAAGAATAAAATCCGTTACGATTTCGGGGAGGAAGAGATGGAAGGGCTCAGGCATTTTCAGTCCCTTTGTCACGAGGCTGGCTTGATCCCGAAAAAGTTTCCCCTGAGATTCGCTTGATGGCAGAAAATTTACCCCAACTGGTTTTTTAAATAATCCCAGCCCAGACTAAAACCCTCCTTAACCCATTCCCCCAACTTCTGTACTGAAGATTCAATGAAGTCGAGATACGCCTGAATGGCTTCATTGCGCTCCACTAAGGGTGCGGGCTCCTCAACGGGTTCAGGGGATTCCTCAACGGCAGGAACCATTGCCTGAGGTTCTACAACACTTGCCGTATCTTGCGAATACTCTTTCTCTTTTGTTTCCGAATCTTGATCAGAATTATTACCGGAGACCCGGGTTGCTGGAAAGGAAGGACTGCCGCTGATATGTGTTTCCGGGGTTTCAGGAGGCGCAGGGGGAACAGCAGGAGGCTCCGGAATGACAACCTCTACTTTTTCCGCAACAAACTCGGAGCTTTCGATAACTTCCGGTGCAACAGATTTCGGCGTGACAACCTCCGGCTCGACAACTTCCTCCTCAGGTAGAGGGGTTGGCGGCATTGTGGCTACCAATGCAGGGGATGGGGTCGATTGCGGGAAAACGAGGTTTAAAATTTCAGCGGGAATGAGATTGTTGAAATATAAATACCCGCCTGAGCCTGCCAGAACAAAGACCAGAAATAAAAAGATTTTTCCTGCCCCGGATTTTTTTTTCTCGTCCGGAGGCAAGACTTCTCCTTCCTGTTCCTCAAATCCAGTTTCTGTGTTGTTTTGTGTGGCCTCCTCCCCTGGGGAGGAGGATTCAGTTTCCTGTGACTCTGAGTTGGGGTCTTTCATACGGTAACCCGGTTCATTAACTTAGGGAGGGGCTTGAAAAATCTCATCCAGAAGCGCAACGATCATCGTTCGCGCCATAACGTTCTGACCATTTCCCAGCGGCGGTGCGCCGCTAGTGGATGATTTTGTTTAAGGGATATTCAACGATATCTTCAGCGCCGGCATTTTTAAGATCAGGAACAAAATCCCGCACCAGTTTTTCTTCCAGAATCACATTCAGGGCCAACCAATCCTTATCACTGAGTTCAGAGATGGTGGGTTTTTTTCCTGGCGGGAAAATTTTGACTATCGCATCGAGATTTTGCTTTGGTGCGTTCATCATCAGTCCCACTCGACCATTCGCGGCCATGGCTCCCTGCAACATCAAAACAAGACGGTCAACTTTATTCCTCTTCCACTGGTCCTGGCTGGCTTTTTTGTTCATGATGAAGCGAGTGGTCGATTCCATCAGGGTATCCACAATGCGCAGGTTATTGGCCTTGAGGGAAGACCCGGTCTCGGTAACTTCAACAATGGCATCTACCAGTTTGGGGGCTTTAACTTCTGTGGCTCCCCATGAAAACTCGACATTGGCAGTCACTCCATGGCCTTTCAGCCAGTCTGTGGTCAGGTTCACCACTTCGGTAGCAATACGCTTGCCTTGCATATCTTTAACGGATTGGATTTTGGAGTCGTTGGGAACGCATAGCACCCAACGTACTGGCTTGGCAGAAACCTTTGAATAAACCAGAGGCGCGATTTCTTCGACATCGGCCCGGTTCTCGAGAATCCAGTCTTTACCCGTCAGCCCTGCATCCAGCACCCCATCTGCCACATAACGCGCTATTTCCTGGGCACGGATCAACATGCATTCGATTTCATCGTCATCAATGCTGGGGAAATAGGACCGGCTCTTAATGCGGATGTTGTAACCAGCTCGGGCAAAAAGTTTTACCGTTGCTTCTTCCAGACTTCCTTTGGGAATTCCCAGCTTCAATACGTTTCCACTCATGAGTTGATTTCTTTCTTAAGGTAAATTAAAAATTCCACTAGGCGTAGGGCCAACCGGCAAGTGCTTTCTCTGGCGAGCAAAGAGTTATCTCGCCTAAAAGAGCATTTGCTCAGTTGCCTCCCCTGCCAAGGGGTGGTTATTTTTTATAGACTTTTTCCGGATCGAAAACTTTTTCTTCGATGATTTTCACATCACCGTTAACTTTTCTGAAAAAACAGCTGGTGTAACCTTTATGGCAGGCGGCATTACCCACCTGCTCGACCTTCAGCAGAACCGTGTCGTCATCGCAATCGACAAACACTTCCTTGACGATCTGCACATTGCCGCTTTCTTCGCCTTTCATCCATTGTTTGTCACGTGACCGGCTGTAGAACCAGGCTTTCCCTGTTTCCAGGGTCTTTTCCCAGGCAATCGGGTTCATGTACGCAAGCATCAGAACCTTGCCGGTTTTAGCATCCTGAATGATGGCTGGGACAAGACCGCCCATTTTATCAAAATCCAATTTCATAAAAACTCCTCTTAATACGTTAAAACGCAACCCAAATGCGCAGAAATTTCAGTTAATTACCTCTTGGCAGGGGGCAAATAGCAAAGGCCCGTTAAGCCGAGATGAGTCGTCACTAGCCAATAAAAGCCATTGCAGTAGCCGCTGGCCGCTTGGCCGGGTCTAGTGGCCCCTTAGCAGGGAAGGCAAATAGCAGAGACTCGTTAAGCCGAGATAACTCTTTGCCCGCCAGAGAAGTGATGGCACGCTGGCCCCACGCCTAGTGGTGAAGCTTGGAAATTTAAAATATAATTGATTTTCTGTCAACCTTATAATAGCCTGTTTGAAATCGAATTAGTCGTTTTTTTTGTTTGTTTTGCTAATTTACCCTTTTGAGCTGTTAGGGGATTGGAACGCTTTTATCTTAAATTAAAGGGGATTTAATGCCTTCAATTACACATTTTGATATTTATAAACCTGCGGAACCGTGCAGTTTTACCGGTGAAAAATTGCAGGAAATCATGGCGAAAGTGATTTCCGAAACGCTCACGCCAGACGGTAAAGAATTGAACTTGAAAGGCTATTGCATTGGACCCAATGGTATGACGATCATTACCCGTGACGAGCGTGTTGCCAAGGTACGGCGCTTGAACCTTGGGGGCAACCGTATTGGTAATACCGGGGTCAAACTGTTGGCTGAGGCTGAATTATTTTCCAAAGTCAACTGGCTGGAGCTTGGAGGCAATGATGTAGGACCGGAAGGTATCCGGTCGCTGGTAAACTCGAAATCATTGCAAAAGGTCAAATCCCTCAACCTCTACCGGAATTGCATAAAGGATGAGGGGGCAATTATCCTTGCCCAGGAGAACCAGTTGAAAAAAATTGAGGATCTGGATCTGGCTCAGAACGAAATTGGGAACGATGGTATATTGGCCCTTTCCCAGTCGAAAAATTTCCCCGAACTGGTAAGTGTTGCTTTGGACAATAATTTTTCTTCCGCTGAGGGGCAAGAAGAAGCCAAAGCAGGGCCCAACTTTAAAAAACTCCAGTCCCTGAACCTGTAGCTTGAAATTTTATGTCAGCATCTAATGAGCAGTATGGGAAAGGCTATTTCCTGATCGCTAATCCTGTTTTGCCGGACCCCAATTTTTCCCGTACGGTTGTGTTGTTATGCAATCATGACGAGCAGGGTTCGTTTGGTCTGGTGATTAACCGGCTTGCCCCGATCAACGCCAAAGAGGTTTTTGAAGAAGTGGGTGTGTCGGGTTCCCCATCCGGGAAAATTTTTATCGGAGGTCCGGTGTCTCCCTCACAGGTCTTTTATCTTTGCCAGTCAAAAACGCCTTTGCCGGAACTGGATGCTATTTGTGATGGAGTATATATGGGAATGAGCTGGGAACTTCTGGACAACTTAATGACGCGGATTGAAGATCCGGAAAAAAATATCAGGTTCTATATGGGTTACTCCGGTTGGGGTGCGGGCCAGCTTGCAGGCGAGATGGACCGGCTCAGTTGGCTGACCTGTGAGGCTCAGAGCGAATTTGTTTTTCAGGAAAATGAAGACAGCATCTGGGCTCATGCCGTCAAGTCCATGGGCAAGGATTACGAATACCTGATAAACGCTCCCGTCAACCCTCAATGGAACTAGCGGCCACTCGGCGTGGGGCCAATGTGCAATCACTTTCTCTGACTGACAAAGAGTTGTCTCGGCTCAACGAGCCTTTGCTATCTGCCTCCCCTGCGACTAGTCACCACCGATACGATCCGGCGAATTCACTTTACCAGCCCCCGGCATCTCAGCAGATTTATAAATCCACAATCGCGCCCGAATATCATGGTTTGGTCGTAGAACAATATTTTTCATCGCGGTTTCCCTATCAGAGCCGGGAAGCCTGGATTGCACAGATATTAAACGGGGATATCATGGTGAACGGGAATAAGGCCCGTCCCGGTAGTATCCTTAATGCGGGGGATCGTATCGTCACCCATGCTGGAGTTCGTCAAGAACCTCCTGCGGATCGCAGGCTGAATGTGGTTTATCAGGACAGGCATATCCGGGTGTTCAACAAACCCGCACCTATTCCTGTGCATCCGAGCGGACGATATTTTCAAAACAGCATGACGGAAGTTTTGAAGAAAGCATTTCCCGAGGAGATTCCGCGCCCTGTACAGCGGTTAGACGCAACCACTACCGGGTTGATCGTGTTTGCACGCACCCGTCAGGCAGCAGGTTTTTTAATGAAAGAGTTTCAAAACCACCGGATACAGAAAGAATATCTGGCTGTGGTCAGGGGAAAACCGAAGGAAGATCAGTTCACCGTGACCGCCCCTATCGGAGTGGTGGCAGGGGCGCAACGGGGAGTGGGTGAGGGAACCAGAAACGTGAAACCCGCGATCACCCAGGTAGAAAGATTGACTTCCATCCCCTCTCATTCGGTTTTAAAGGTGACTCCCCTATCGGGCAGAACCAATCAGATTCGCGTGCACTTATCCAGCCAGGGTCTGCCAATTTTAAATGACGATGTTTATGGTGAAGGAGACTCGGGAAGCTATGAATACGGACTGCACGCCTGGAAGCTGAGGTTCCAGTGTTTCGACCGTTATCTGGAACTTAAAGTTCCCCCTCCACCACATTTCCAATCTTTTTTAGGCGATTTGGATATATAGGGCACCGCTAAAAATTATCGAATAAATAGAGATCCAGTAGAAAGTTTATGAACTTAATGCAATCGTCACATTTATCGGACTCTCCCTTATCGGAGGCGCAACCAGGGTTGATAACGCGCACCAGAAGTCCGTTCTGGCTGGCTCCCATGGCGGGGATCACCGATGTCTGCTTCCGTCAGTTGATGGACGAAATGCTGGCGGGTGTCTTGATTTCAGAACTGGTGTCGGCGAAAGGGCTCTTTTACAATTCCGAGAAGACCCGGAAAATGATGCGCATTCATAAAAATCCCGGAACAATTGTCGGGGTTCAACTTTTTGGCGAGTCGCCGGAAGACATCGTCCAGGCAGTGAGTGTTGTGGAAGAAACGGGAGCGGATTTTGTCGATATCAATATGGGTTGCCCGGTAAAAAAAGTGGTGAAAAAAGGATGCGGGGCAGCATTGATGCGTGACCCGGCTTATTTGGAAACATTCCTATCCACTATTAAAAAAGGGATTCGCCTGCCTCTCACCGTCAAGATGAGAACAGGTTGGAACGAAAATGAACTGACTATTCATGAGTGTGTGCAGGCGGCTTATAATTCAGGTTGCGAATGGGTGGCCATTCACGGGCGTACCCGGTCTCAAGGCTATGAGGGCAAGGCGAACTGGGACCTCATTGCCGAGGTCAAAAGCAGGGCGAAACTGCCGGTTATCGGTAATGGAGATATCCGCAGTGCCGATCAGGCAAAACAAAGATTACAGGATACCGGAGTGGATGCAGTAATGATCGGTCGCGGAGCTTTACGAAATCCCTGGATATTTCAAGAGTGTGTCGGCGTGGATGTCCAGCGTTCCGGCATCGAACTGCTCAACCGTTATTTGAATGGATTGCGCGAAAATTACGATACCCGCTCCATCCTTATTTTGTTACGAAAGTTTTCTTCCTGGCTGGCGTTCGGCTATCCTGGTGCAGCGAAGTTCAGAAAAAATATGTTTGAGTGCTATTCGGCGGCAGAGGTTATGCAACAAGCGGAAAACTTTTTCAGCCAGGTCGCGCATCTTCCCACTCCTCGCTTTGAAGATAATGAGGCGTTCATGATGGGCGGTCATGGCTAGCCACTAGGCGTGGGGCCAGCAGCAATCACCCGTTGAGCTAAGAGAACTCTTTGCTAGCCAGGGAGTAAAAATTTTTCAGGGGACACTAGTTGAATCAAAAAACGAAAGAATTCGTGAAGACGCGTGCCGACCGGGTACGCAAACAATATAAAAAGCAGGAAGAGTTTACCCTTTATGGCTGGAACGCTTGCATGAGTGCGTTTAAGGCAAGGCCGGAAAGTCTCTTGCGTTTGTTTTTCAGTCGCGCCCGGACCTCCCAGTTAAAAGAGGTGAAAGCCTTTTGTGGGGAAAATAAAATCCCTTACCGCCAACTGGATCAGGAATCCCTCAATAAAGTCGCCTCTGGTGTTCATCATGAAGGAGTGGTGATGGTAGTCCGACCTCTTATGCCGGAATCCGCACATCGACTGATCCGCGGGAAAATGCCCAGCAAGGGCTTGGTGGTGGCATTGGACGGAATTGATAACCCGCATAACCAGGGAGCGATTTTGCGGACCTGCGCATTTTTTGGCGTAGAAGGTTTGATGGTTCCCGGCAACGGAAAGGTTTCGGCTATCCCCTCTTCTGCCGCTAGAATGGCGGAAGGAGGACTTGAAACGGTTCGTATATTTACCAGCACTGACCTTTCTTCCTCATTAAGAGATTGTCGGGAGCAGGGCTGGTTTGTCGTGGGTGCGGATGCGGGTGCAAAAGAAACTCTTTCCAACGCTAAAATTAAATTTCCCGCAGTGGTGGTAATGGGAAATGAACAGGAAGGCCTTTCCAGCCGGGTCAAACAGCGGTGCGATACTCTGGTCCGTATTCCCGGAAAAGGACAATCTCTCAACGTATCGGTTGCGGCTGGCATCATTCTGGCTGAAGTGGACCGTCGTCGAACTCCGCCCGACAGAAATTAATTTCATGGTTTTCTTTGCCAAGCTCCATCCCTTGATCGTTCACTTTCCTGTGGGCTTATTAATCAGCGGAGCAGTGTTTGAAATTTATGGAGCCCTGAGGAAAGATGAGGTGGTAGAAACCGCAGGCCGGTTCAACATTCGGCTAGGATTCTTGTGTTTGTTTCCGGTCCTGATTGTAGGGTTCCTGGGAATGATCAGCCTGGAAAATACGGAAAAGTTCAGGGACTTTCTAGCCACCCACTTGAAGTTTGCGTTTACCACTGCCGGAGTATTTATTTCAGCAATGCTCGTTTCCCGTTACCTTCGTAAACCTTGGGGAAGAATTTTGTATTTCCTGATCATCGCTGTGGGAGGCATTTGTGTTCTCATCACCGGCTACTTCGGTGGGGAACTGGTTCATCGCTTCGGAGTCCAGACGCCAGCGTAACGCTGGGGTTGTGATATCCCCTTCCACAAACTTCATGCCCCGAAGGGGTACGGTCACTTCACGAAAACCAGCTGGTAGCCGGAAAATAAGCAAACGCCCATTGCCAGGAGCCCTGCCATATAATATCCCAATGCAGTTCTGGAGAAGGTATTGGTGTAGGCGTAGCCGGTAGAGAATCCGTAAAGGATCGTAAACAGGAAGGAGTAGCCCTGATGCCCTTCAATCGCCACAACGGTAAGCAAGTTAATGTCAACGGAGACCATCCCGGAGAAATCGGCAGCCACGGCGGCTAGAAGGCCCAGACTTAAATTAAAAGCTCCTGCGGCTTTTAATTTTTCATCATTTTTTTTGTGGGCCAAAAAAAGCAGGGTTAATCCGGCAACAAATAAAGCAGGGGAGAAATGGGAAATGAAAGGATGAAACGTTACGGAACTTATCATTGAATACCCTGGGAGGGAATTAGCAAGGGCTTGATTACTCCGAGATAACTCTTTTACCCCTGCGGGGCACGAAAGTTTAGGAAAAATATCACGGCTACCAAATAAAGCGATGGCGCGCTAGCCCCACGCTTAGTGGTTAGTCGTCTTTTTTTCTCAGGTCGCCAGCAATATCCAGATCGGCGGCTGAAAGGTTGACATCCACATCAACTTTCGTAGCGGCACTGATATCCTGTTCCAGCGCATCGATATTGACGGTTTGTTTGATTCCTTCCGCCTCATCCATAACCTCTTTTTTCAGGCCGCTGAAAGTGTTTTGGAACTCGCCCCAGCCTTTACCAATGGCTTTCGCGAGTTTGGGAAGGTTCTGTGGGCCAATCACCACAACGGCGATACCCATTAAAATCATCAGCTCAAAAAATCCGATATCAAACATTCAAACACTCCATTATTGTTCCGATAAAAGCCATTCTAGCAGATTAGAGGGGCAATTGTCATCAGGTTGGATGCAGAACTCCCCCGGGTTATTTTCCATGGACCTTGAATAAAAAGAGGTTTGAGGTAGTATAAGGTCAGTTTTATGAGAATTATCAGAGGAACAAAAAATATAACCGGTCCCATTCCCTATCCTGTGATGGCGATTGGCAATTTTGACGGAGTCCATGTGGGTCACCAGACCCTGTTCCGCAAAGCGGCGGAGTTGGCTTTGGCGCGTGAGGGTACGTCCATTGCGTTCACTTTCGAGCCACATCCATTAAAGATCATTGCGCCGGAAAAAGTACCACCCCTACTGACTCATTTCCACAAAAAGATGGAGCTGATTGAATCCTGCGGAATCAATCTGGTCATTTGCGCTGACTTCACCCGACAATTCGCGGACCAGCAACCTCGTGATTTTTCCAAAAATATTCTTTTTGAAAAAATAGGGGTTAAGGAAATTGTAGTTGGCTTCGATTACGCCTTTGGTCGAGGCAGGGAAGGGACGATTCCTTACCTTAAAAAGATGGGGGAGGAGTTTGGCTTTCAGGTTCATGTAGTGGAACCCTTCAAACTCAACGGGCATACTGTAAGCAGTTCCCATGTGCGGGAACTGATAGAGTCCGGGCAGGTAGAAATGGCTAGCCAATTCCTGGGCAGGGATTATTCCATAACAGGCCCGGTTATTTCCGGCTATAAAACCGGGCAGGCTATCGGATTCCCAACCGCCAATATTGATACCAGCAAGGTTCAGATACCCGGCACAGGGGTGTATGCAGTACGGGTTGTTTATGAAAACAAATCCTATGACGCGGTTGCCAATATCGGGTTTAACCCCACCTTCCATCGTGATCGATTAAGTGTCGAGGTACATATTTTTGACTTTAACCAAATAATCTACCGCAAGGAAATTGAAGTGCAGTTTGTGGCGCGTATTCGCAGTGAAATAGAGTTCAAGTCCGCTGACGATCTGGTCGTTCAGATAAGTCAGGATATTGAAAATACCAAAAAGATACTGGAGAAGAAAACTTGAAAAAAGCTCGCCAGCTTTTGATTGGTCTCGCCATTGCAGCGGGAGCACTTTATTACACCTTGCGCAACATTTCATTGGATGAACTGGTCGCTTCTTTTAAAGAAGCGGAGTTGGTCTATATTTTTCCGGCATTGGGAATAATGATTTTGACCTATGTGGTCCGCGCCTATCGTTGGCAAATTCTACTTCGCCCGTTTAAACAAATCCCGGTTAATGATATTTATGCGCCTCTGATGATCGGTTTTATGGGGAACATCCTTCCTGCCCGTGCAGGGGAATTCCTTCGTGCTTATCTGGTGGGGAAAAAGCACAACATTACTTTTGCAGGTGCTTTTTCCACCATAATTGTGGAGCGCTTGTTTGATATGGTTTGTCTGCTGATCCTGTTTGTATGGGTCTTTGTGGTCAAAGTAGATATGTTCGACCCGCAACTGACCTTTTCCGGGGTATCTGTTCAAACCATGTTGGCAGGATTTGGCAAGTTTTGCGGAATACTGGTTGTGGGTCTGCTGTGTTTTATGTTTTCTTTGGCTTACAAAGAGGGGCAAGTTAAATCCTGTATAGGTTGGCTGGTAACACCTCTTCCAGATAAATGGAAAGAAAAGATTTTGTTCATGGTCGGGGAGTTTGCCCTGGGATGCAAAATAATCAAAGATCCCAGTGCTCTAGCGCAGATCATTTTTTGGTCTTTAGCATTATGGGCATTATTTGTCGCAACCTACTACCCCTTTTATTTTGCTTTTGATCTACAAAACAAATCCCTGGATTCCGTATTGCTAGTGACCGTTATGGTTTGCGTTCTTATAACGATACTTCCTACCCCTGGTTTTCTGGGATCTTTCAACGCGGGAGTTTTGATTGCTCTGCATGAAATTATGGGAGAAGCTGAAGTAGCATCTGTCAGCTTTGGTATGGTTGCCTGGGCGGCAAGTTTTGTGATTTTAATTGGCGGAGGGGTGCTTTTTATTTTTAAAGACCATATGTCGATGCAGTCTTTGATCAAAGCGGAAGAGGAAGCGGAGGCAGGGTTGGAACACACAGAAACCGCGAACAAATGATGTCTTAATATCCCGAATCAATTGGCATTTTAATTCCAGAAAAATTTGCTATAATGCGCTCTCAACTTTGGGCCAGAGCAGATATTGAGATGCCTTGACATCTCGCTAGTAGATTGAAAAGATATGCCGAAGTGGCGGAATTGGTAGACGCGCATGATTCAGGTTCATGTGCCCGAAAGGGTGTGGAAGTTCGAGTCTTCTCTTCGGCACCACCCCCTCTAGCGAGGGGAAGCAATAATGCAGTGCTCTTGCCACTATTAGCCCTATTACCTCCGGTGGTTTATCTTACTCTACCCGTACGCTTTGACCGGGGGTGTTGGTGGGTTTCAGGGTTTCCGAAAGATGGAGATCCATCTTATCTTCAAAACTGACCTTCATTTGCGGCATCAGACCTTTTATCCTTTGCACAAACCATTTAATATAGGCCGATTTGTGTTTACTTCTGAAAAGAACACCCCAAAACCACGGGCTGTAAATCCATGAAACCAGATCGTTGAAATGCTTCAACCAGGAAAGTGAAAATTTAAGATGAAAATTGGAACGCACCGGAAACTCTTTGACGATGCGTTTATACATATCCACAAACTTCATGTTGTGCTGGCTCTGCCGGAAATTATTGTCAACGGTTTCCAGGTGCTGTTTCCAACTCATTCCTCGGGAAAAATTTTCAAATAGCGCAACATCCACTTTTTTGTCTTCCCAGAAAGGCTCTGCATCGGCGCCGCCGGGATAGGGAATGTAGAAGCTAAAGACATTTGTATTCGCGCTGATGCGCTTCGCAAACTCAAACGTTTCGTTGACATCTGCCTCCGTTTCCTGTGGTCCGTTGAACATCCAGTTAGCCAGGGTTCTGATCCCGTTTTTGCGACAGATTTTAAAAGCCTCCACCGTCTTCTCCTGCTTGGCCCATGATTTGTTCATACGTTCCAACTGGGATTGCGAACCGGACTCAACACCAAAATCCATCTGCACACAACCTGCTTCAGCCATTTTTGCGGCGATCTCCTCGTCCACCACATGCACCGTACTCTGACATCCCCAAACCAGATTCAATTCGCGACGTATGATTTCATCGCAGACTGCCATCGCAAATTTCTTATTCAGGATAAAAACATCGTCGTAAATATAAAAACCGTCTATATGAAAAGTCTTCTTGAAATATTCCAATTCATCGACAACGTAATCAACTGTCTTGTATTGAACCGATTTGACGATTTCCCACAATCCGCCGGATACGCAAAAGGAGCATTTGAACGGGCACCCTCTCGTAGTGTAAATGGTCATACCGGTTATAGGAACGCCTCGAACCAGGTCTTCCATCGGGCGTATATAGTAGTTCATGTCCAGCATCCCAAAATCCATTTTGGGAAGCATCGCCAGATCATATTGCTCATTGGTGGCTTCGGTGGTCACCACACCCGATGCATCCTTAAACGTCAGATTGGGTATTTTGGGAATAGCCTGGTCATCTCCAGATCGCAGAGCTTTAAGGAGTCGTGTTAAAGGGATTTCCCCGTAACCGGTGACAACGTAGTCGATTCCATAGTCTTCTTCAAAAAAATCGTCAGGATACATCGTTGCGTGTATTCCTCCCACAACGATTTTGATATCCGGGTAGCAACGTTTTAAATCGGTTGCGATTCGTCTGACATCCGTAACATCAACGGTGGAGCATGGCAGGCCCACTACATCCGGAACATCTTCCGCCAGCTTCTCAAAAATCATTTTGTAAGCATGATCGGGGCCTTGATCCGTTTTAACATCGATCAGGTCGGCGTTGATTCCTTCCTGGCGGCAAACCGAAACCAGGGTCATCAGGTTCCAGGGCATATAGGAACGTTGAATATCGGAGATGGAAGTGATCAGTGTGATTTTAAAATCGCGGGTCATCAATGGCGGGGCTCCAAAAACCAAGTGCAAAGCAAAGGTTTTTAACTACGATAAATGTTACCACACTGCAACCTGATTTCCCATGTACTTCCAGTTATCATTTGCAATGAGGAGAGTCCATTGTTCGTTTAGTTTGTTTTGTCCAAAGCGGACTCTTAAGCCTTAACGGTTTATGGGGTTGGGTACTTTAAAGGGTTGGTAGAAAATTAATAAAAAACAAATGGTATTTCCCTTATAATCTATGAAGCTGGAAGCTCAAACCCAGAAGCTAATTGACCCCATGGTTGTGGAATGAAAATTTGCCTTACCATTTATTCTTCTCCCTGGTCCAGGTTTAAAGGGGGTGGCCAGATTGCCGTGCACCATCTTGCCTGTGCTTTGCAGAGAATGGGGCATGATGTTCATGTGCTTTATTCTAAAAGTCCCGGCGAAAAAATTTCAGCAAAACCCCCTTATACCGTACATTGGACTTCCCATTTTCATTGCGCCACGCTGAACCTGGATATTTTTTCCTATTACCGCGCTTTGAAACGCCTGATGAAATGGGAACGGTTCGATATTTTGCATGGCAACGCCGAAGAGGCATTTTTTGCCAGCGATATTGCCAGGAAATTCAAAGCAGGTTACCTGTTTACCAACCACTCTTGTGCTATCCCGGAAACCGGAATGATTCGCGGGATGTTGCATCCCATATCTTTTTTAAAAACGCTCAACAATTATTTGTTACGTTCCTCGGCTTTCAACGCTTCCAGGGTTATCACCTTCAGCGAGTTTTCAAAAAAACTGGTTCTAAAAGGGCTAAGAAATAAAAAAGGAAAAAAAGTGATGGTGGTTTCTCCCGGAATAGATTCCACCTGGTTCGAGGTGAAAAGGCAGGCAGGAGGTTCAAAGGATCTGGTATTGTGGGGACGAATGGAAGACGAGAAAGGAATTCCCGAGCTTCTCCGCACGTTGAAGGAAGTTGCGGGGCGGATTCCAGAGGTCCGGCTTCATTTGATCGGAGAAGGCAACATGACCGAATCCTACCGCAAACAAGCGGAGGACCTGGGTGTGTTGGATCGGGTCAATTTCCATGGCTGGATGGATGTCGATGCCCTTCAGCAATTCACCAGCAAATGTGCGGCTGGGGTTTTCCCTTCCCGCATCGAGAGTTTTGGCTTGTCCATGGCGGAAGCGATGGGGGCGGGGCTACCTATCATTGCAACCCGGGTGGGGGCACTTCCAGAGTTTATTAATGATGGGGTGACAGGAACCCTGGTATCTCCGGGAAATATCCCGGCGCTTTACCGTGCTATCCTCGAAAAACTGGAAAATCCGGATCGGGCTCAGGCCCTTGCAGATGCTGGACAAGAATTGGTGCGCCAGCGTTTTTCCTGGGATCAATCTGCCCGGGAAATGACAGAAATCTACCAGGCCGTTCGGGCTGAAATATAAGCATTGCTACTCAAAAAGCGGTTCCGCTGCCAGGGTAAACAGGTAAATTCACCGCTCTCAAGAAATCGGGTAAAATATCCGCTAGGATAAGAAACATCGGACTTTTCTATGAACGAAACCCCTACCCTCGAAAAAGAAACAGAATCCATTGACATCGCAACCGATGTTCCCGCTAATCGGCAGAAGAACCCGAACTCTTCGAGTAAAGAGTTCATAAAAAAGTGGATCCGAAAGATTCCATTTTTTGCTGCTATGGATTATTTTCGTCGTAAGGTTTATGACTCACCTCTGTTTGACAGTTCGGTCCGTCGCCTAGCTAAAACCCTGGAAGAGTGGCCGGGTGCCTTGCTGATCGATATCACCAACCGTTGCAACGCAAAATGCGTCTGGTGCCCGAATCCCGATCTCACTCATGTTGGCACCATGGATATGGATGTGTACCGCAAGATCATTGATGACTATGGGTCACGTGGTGGTGTGGTGACGTTTGGAACCTTCGGCGAGCCGCTGATGGATAAGCATATGAAGGAGCGTATCGAATATCTGAAACGCTATCCCAAAATCCACAAGGTAGAAGTTCTCACCAACGGGTTTTTCCTCAATGATAAAATAGTTCCTCTGCTTATTGAGCATGGGGTTGGGGTAGACATCAGTCTCGATGAACTCGATAAGCAGACTTTTGAAGATGTGAAAAAAATGAGTTTCGATGTAGTGCGGGACAATATCGTGAACTTTCTGGAGATGAACAGCAAGGCGGCACAACCGGTTCCTGTCAACATTCGCATTAAAACCCTGAAAACGGTGGAAGAAACCCTGGAGCAGGAGCTGTTTAAAATTATCGCCTCGCACGACTGTTCCGTAGTGCTGAACTCCATTGATGACAATATCATTTCCAACTGGGCTGGAAAGCTCGACAAAGAAGCCTTCGTCAAGGAATACGAAATCTCTTCTCCGAACAAAACCCGTTACACACATAAGCGGTTTAACCAGACCAATATTGCCCCTTGCACGCAACTATGGAAATGGATGGTTGTATACTGGGATGGTAGCGTGGTGCTTTGTTGTGCAGACATGTTTTCCCGTTCCATCGTTGGCGATTTGAAATCAAACTCCATTACCGAAATCTGGAACGGACCTGATTTGAAAAAACTTCGCGGTCAGATGGTAAATCGGAAACGTTTTGAGGTTCCCATCTGCCAGGATTGCGACATCCATTTAAGCTGGCATAACCTGACCGAATATTACGATAGCTCCGGAAAATTTTTGCCGGACCGAAAATTTATCATGGGCTAGCCAGCGTAGCCGCCGGTGACCGTGGTATTCTCCCTTAACCTGCATGCCCTGCAGGGGTAAGCTGGCAACAGTTGTTAGTCGTAAAAGATAAGTTCTATAAGGAAATTCCCTTGACCCCTCCTGTTTTTAAATTTTTACAGCCTGCGGAACTGGATATCACTATTATCATAGTAAGTTTTAATACCCGGGAAATCCTGTTTCGATGTCTTGAGTCGATCAAACAACACACTCAAGAGATCTCTTATGAAGTGATCGTTGTTGACAACGCCTCAGAAGATGGAACCGCGCAGGCAACGATTGAACGTTTTCCTGAAGTGAAGGTAATAGCCAATGATGACAATCGTGGGTTTTCTGCGGCCAATAACCAGGGGATTGCCGTATCAAAAGGCAAAAAAATCGCTCTGTTGAATCCAGACACACTTTTAACCGAAAACAGCTTTCAAAAAATTTTTAGATATTTGCAGGAACATTCAGAGTTTTCCATTCTCGGATCCGGAATCGTTGACGAGAACAACCAGCCCTGTCCGATCCGATTATGGGAAGACACGCCCCAGGACGCAGCCTGGAAAATTTTAGGTCTATACAATCCAAGCAATGAATTGCAAAGAATGGGGAATATGCAAGCCAAAGAGGCGTTGGTGATCTCGGGTTGCTGTTTTGTTATTTGCCGTGAATTATTTGAGGAAGTTGGCCTACTGGATGAAAATTATTTTTTATATAACGAGGAAGATGACTTTTGTCGTCGGGCCCGACAGCACGGAAAACAAATCTGTTTTTTCCCAGAAACATCGGTCAAGCATCTCCTGGGCCAGAGCACGCATCAACCGGAGCATCGGGAAAAGGTCATTGTGGAAACCTATAAAAGTAACCTTTATTTCTACTCTAAATATTATTCCTGCGGCTGGAATTTTATTTTACGCTCCTTATATAAGGTGACATTTTTAGCAGGACTGGTTCGCTCTGCTTTTCGTCATCTGACAGGTTCCGCCACCCAAAGTGCGGACGATTCTCTCCGACTCAAACTCAAGCTTCTATTTTCTCCCTGAATTGTTGTAATATAGCTAACTCACTCATTAGTCCGGTTTAAATTTGATGAAAATGGTTGATGTAATTGTTATCGGCGGCGGACACGCAGGTTGCGAAGCAGCCCTGGCCTCGGCACGTATGGGGTGCTCCACTGTGATGATCACCCTGGAAGCGGACAAAATAGCCCTGATGCCGTGCAATCCTGCTATTGGCGGAGTGGGCAAAGGCCACATTGTGCGCGAAATAGATGCGCTCGGCGGCGAGATGGCTAAAATCACCGATGAGACGGGAATCCAGTTCAGGGTGTTGAACATGTCCAAGGGTCCGGCGGTACATGGTTTCAGGGCGCAGGCTGACAAGGATCGTTACAAAAATGCCATGCGCCGGGTTCTTGAAAATACCGAAAATCTCGACCTGCTCTTTGAAGAAGTCGATGAACTGATTATTGAGAATTCCACCATTAAAGGAGTGCGGACTGCAAAGGGCACCGAAATTCAGGCTGCTTCCGTGGTCATCACAACGGGAACCTTTTTGAACGGTCTGATACACCTTGGACTGAAAAGCAGACCGGCTGGACGGGTAGGAGAAAAACCTTCCACCAAATTATCGCAATCTTTTTTATCTGCCGGGTTTGAGTTGGGTCGCCTGAAAACAGGAACCCCGCCCCGGTTAAAGCGCGACAGTATCGACTTCAGCCAGTGTACCATTCAGCCCGGTGATGAGGTGCCGCGACCCTTTTCGTTTTCGACCTCCCGCATTGACTTGGAACAGGTGCCCTGCTACCTCACTGCAACCAATGAGCGAACCGCGCAAGTCATTCGTGACAACATGCATTTGTCGCCGTTATACAGTGGCGTGATAGATGGAGTTGGTCCACGCTATTGCCCCTCCATAGAGGATAAGGTAGTAAAGTTTCCAGATAAGAATTCACATAATATTTTTCTGGAACCTGAAGGTCTCAATACGGACTGGATTTATCCGAACGGTATTTCCACGAGTCTTGCCGAGGAGGTGCAGTTGCAGTTTGTGCAAACGATTCCGGGTCTGGAACAGGCCGAAATTGTTTTGCCCGGCTACGCCGTGGAATACGATTTTGTTCCGCCTACGCAACTCACTCCGGCACTGGAGACTAAACGGGTAAGTGGATTGTTCCACGCCGGCCAAATCAATGGCACCTCCGGTTATGAAGAAGCGGCAGGCCAGGGGATTGTGGCAGGAATCAATGCCGCCCTCAAGGCGCAAAAACGAAAACCGTTTTTGCTCACTCGTATGGATAGTTATATCGGTGTGCTCATTGATGATCTGGTAACCAAGGGTACACAGGAACCTTACCGCATGTTCACCTCTCGGGCTGAATACCGGCTGATTTTAAGGCAGGATAATGCTGATGAGCGGTTGATGCAAAAGGGTCATGAGCTGGGTCTGGTGGATAAAACATTACTCGAAAAGTGTATGGAAAAATACCGTGCGGTGGACAGAGAGATAAAAAGACTGGAAGAGACAGCAGTGGTACCCAATCCGCAAACGCTTGCCCGGTTGTCCACTTTGGGTATTCATGAATTGAGAAATCCCACTACCCTTGGTGGTCTACTCCGTCGTCCTGAAGTGTCGCATGACAGATTGCTCCGCGCATTCGAAGGTGAGGGTGTGCCACAATTGGTCGGCGAACAAGTAGAGATCCGCGTAAAATATGAAGGGTTCATCACCCGGCAGAATCAGATGGTAGCACGGCAGAAAAAACTGGAGAGTTATCCCATACCGGATGAGTTTCAGTATCAGGGTATTTCCGGGCTCTCCCATGAAGTCGTACAGAAACTTGAAGAAATTCGTCCGGTCACATTAGGGCAGGCAGGGCGTATTTCAGGGGTCACACCATCAGCCATCAGCCTGATCATGTTGCTCTTGGAAAAACGTATTCTCGCTGGGAAAAGGTGATGGCAGTGCATACCGATTCCATTCAATGGCAGATTGAAGTCGATAAAAAAGACATCGCATACATTGTCAGTATTTTTGAGGGATACGAAGAACTGGCAGTAGTGCGAACGCTGGATCCCTCCCGTGGAATCATTGAGCTCATGATCTCTCCCGATTACCTGGAAGATGTCCGTAAGCTCACCGAAGCTCTTGCAAAAGAAATCCCCTTCCGTCCCTTAGCAGGGAAGGCAATAAGCAATAGCGTTGACAGGCAAGCAATAGGTTAGCTCGGCTTGACAAGTTTTTGCCCTGTTCTAACCGGGTGTTGCCCGGCCAGTGGCGTTCGCGGAGCGTGTAATATCCGCTCCTAAACTTTCATGCCCTAAAAGGGTATCACCGCCCTCTTGCTACCGGCGGCTACGCCGGGCTAGTAGTGGATCATTGAGTAGATGGGGGTGTCGTTGAGTTTTTCCCGGCCCTTGAGGAAGTCCAGTTCGATCAGGAAAACGGCTTCCAGAATATTTATATTTTCAAAATTTTTCTGGATCAAATCGAGGGTAGCTGACAGAGTTCCTCCTGTAGCCAGCACATCATCAATGACGATGATATTTTGTCCTGAGCGCAAGGCATCCTGATGAATTTCAACGGTGTCGGTTCCGTATTCCAGGGAGTAGGTTTCCTGGAAGGTTTTGTAGGGCAGTTTGCCCGGTTTTCGAACCATGATCACTCCGGTACCCAGTGCATAGGCTAAAGCTGAGGCAAAGATAAATCCGCGTGCTTCCACACCAACCACCGCATCAATCGGCTTGTCCGCGTAACGATCTTTCAGGGAATTGATAGTTTTCTGAAACGCTACGGGGTCGCCCAGAAGCGGAGTGATGTCTTTAAAGATGATTCCCTCTTTGGGAAAGTCCGGAACATCACGGATGATTTGTTTCACAGATTCCATGGCTCACCTTTCTTGAAATTCGCGTTGGCATTGCACCGTTGTTTTTTTATCAAAGATTAGAGAAAAAGAAAACCTTATCTTTTAACAGACAGATATTTTATAGGGTCCTTTGGGTGTGTGTCGTTGCGCACTTCAAAATGGAGATGGGGTCCGGTAGATCGGCCGGTGTTTCCCATCAGGGAGATTTTTTGTCCCTGCTTGACCCGGCTTCCCTTTTTGACAAGAAGTTTTGAGTTGTGCGCATAAAGGGTGGTCAGGTGATGTTTGTGTTTTATGATGACCATTTTTCCATAGCCGGTGGGCCCCCATCCACTAAACACCACCTTACCATCCGCGGCGGAATGCACAGGTGTCCCCTTGGGAGCCGCAATATCAATCCCTTCATGTTTACGTCCGTTTCGCATCCCGAACCGGGAAGTCAATGTTCCCTTGGTGGGCCAGATGAAAAAACCTTTGCGGGGTTTGACAGTCGGCGATGTTTTCTTTTTTGCGGTATGTGGGTGAGGCTTGTCGGGTATCTGCAGAACCCTGCGGGCTCCCGGTATCCACAACCGGGTTCCCTCCCTGAGTTTTGAGGGGTCTCCGATATGGTTGGCGCGTTGCAAAACTTTCACATCCAGTTCATAGGTTTTAGCAATGCGATACAGGGTCTGGCCTTTTTGTACTGTGTGATACACCCCTTCCCCGGTATCGGGCCAGGGGTCGTATTGGAAACTCTGGCATCCTATAAGGAATAATAAGCCGATGAAAAAAACAGATTTTAAATAATGATGGCAGGGCATTTTATGGGGACGTGAATATGCTATAAACTATTGAAAATTATATCATTTTTTCAAATTCGTTTACAAGTTTCGAAGCATCCTGTATAAACGAAAAATCGTTTTAACGCAGGATCGAAAAAAACTATGAAGACAAAACTGGTGCGTTCGCAAATAAAAATTCTACTTTCTTTATTAGGGGCTCTTCTCTTATCCGGTTGCGGGGAAAGCCAGCCAGCACCAGATTTGTTTGCTCTGCCGGTTGCCTATAAGGTCGGGGAAAAACCAGAAGTGGTATTAGCCCGAGACATGAACAACGATGAGTTCCCCGATCTGCTGGTGGTCAACTCGGCTGGGAATTCCCTGACTTTTCTGGAAGGCATTGGGGATGGCACCTTCAAAAGTCCGCAGACTATTGAAACCGGTCGCGAACCTTTTGCCCTGGATGTGGCAGACTTCAATGGCGACCGCATTCCCGATATTGCTTTATGTAACTATGGCGATGGAAACGTCTCCATCATTCTTGGGCAGAAAGACGGGTTGTTCAGACTGAAAACCGAAGTGAAGGTAGGACGACTTCCCATCGCGATTGCCGCAGGCGATTTCAATAACGATGAAAATATCGATCTTGCGGTGACTCTGCGCTTCAATAAACTGATCATTCTTCTTGGGGTAGGAGACGGAACTTTTAAAGTCGCCGAAGCCTACCAGGCAGGCCCCACTCCCGCATACATAACCATTGACGATTACAACAAAGATGGAAATCAGGATATCGCCATGGCTCTCAACGCAGTCAAGGTGAGGCATATCAAAATGTTTTTGGGTAATGGCGACGGAACTTTCATGCCGCCCAAAAAAATTGCCGGCGGCCACCAATCCTCTTTCATCATTCATCACGACATGAACCTGGATGGCAAGACCGACCTGATCGCGTCAAGTCCGATGAAGGACAGTCTCAGTATTTATATGGGAGATGGCAAGGGTGCGTTTTCCAGGCTGGATGACTTTGCCGGAGAAAAAGGGCCGCATAATATAGTTGTGGGGGATTTCACCGGCGACAAGGTTCCCGATATTGTTGTGTGTAACCGCAGAGGGGGGAGCATATCCGTGATCCCGGGAAGGGGAGACGGGTCGTTTGTTTACCCACATTTTAATTATGTCGTGGGGTCTCAGCCCCGTTCCATCACCGGAGCGGACTTCAACCACGATGGCATGATGGACATTGCCGTGGTCCTTTACCAGAAACAAATCCTCGAAGTTTTTATAAGAACGATGAATGCCCCGCTGAACGATGTGTAGCCACAGCTTGCATGCCTCGAAGGAGTTTGGGTGTTAACTACCTCTTACCCAAAACGAGTTATCTGGTAGGGTTACGCAACTTTTTCGCACGGATACTCATATGCCTCGGCCCAACACCTGCACCCGGGGGCTTCACTGGGGTGACCGTCTTCGGGAGGATTGTCCCAACTATAAATATTCCCTTCTCTTGCTTTGTGATTCTCCCTTGCACTTTCGTCTTTTGGCATTCGCCATTTGTATTTCTTCTTAAGCTTGGCAAGAGGAACCTTATCCCCAGCTTTATATACTTCTTTCTCTATTATTGCGTCGACAATAGACCAGCGTTCCCTCTCTGTTAAATCAGCCATCGATTGATCGCGCCCGAGGCCGGTAAACGCAACAACATGCCTGATATAGGCTTCGGTGTCGTTACCATCGCTTGGAGGTGCATAGATATAAAACACTTGACCTAATGTTACCGTATTATATTTTGGTATTTGTAGTAATTTGTATGTCGTGTCTCTACCGGTTTTATAGTCCGGGAACACGGCAAAGCGCCCATTATTTCCTATCGAGCCATGCTTTTGGGCAAACTTCCCACTATTTATGGCTCCTGGGTTTTTATTTCTCCATGTAAACGAACCGCTGTTTCTCATAAATCCTGTCCCATCGCCATATTCATAAATTGCAGATCGCCCGTTTCCTCCATAGGCCTTAACAGGTTTTCTTCCTAATATATCTTTTCTCATTAATATCTCCATTGCTAATTGTTGCAGGCAAAAAAAAGAGAACACCGGAAAATTCGGCATTCTCTTTTTTTAATTCAAGTTTTTTAATATCTCCCCTCCTGCCAAGGAGGGATCAAGGTGGGCATAACTTTGCCCTATAACTATTGCATAAAAAAACAAGGTATCGAGCCAATAAAAACTTTAAGTTGCCAGAGTTACCCGCAGTTTTGGGGAGGTATGCAGAAGTGGAAGATCGCGCAATAGATTTTGTTTGTCCCGGTTTAATACTCCGACTCGGGATCGTGTTCGTTTTCCTCGATGACATATTTACCATCCAGCCACGCTCCCAAGTCAAGGATTCGGCACCGTTCTGAGCAAAAGGGTAAAAACGGATTCTTGCTTTTGTCTCTCTCCGATGGCTCCTTGCAGATTGGACATTTAAGAATTTTTTTAGAGGATTCGCTCACGGTTTCCAGCCTCAATTTGTCGTGTTTTCCATCCTAGCACAGGCAAGGTTTTTGCCTTTCTCCAATCCGGCGCTGATTTTTTGTTTACATTTTACACAACTATTTGTATATTAAGGTGTTATTGGTCATCCTTCAGGCCAGGAGTCGTGCCGTGTTTTGAGGGTCAATCTTTAACCTATTGTTTTTATTATATTTATAAAGTTTTTTGAAAATTTTTTGCAAGAAGAATTAAACATTAAATATCAATAGGTTATTGAGGTTCGGTTTTTTTGGTCTTGCTAAAGGCGAATTAAAATTAGTTATCAACCTGATTGGATAAAACACTATGATTAGTGAAGTTCAGTTACCGGATTATTATCAGTTGCTCGGTGTTCAACCTGGGGTGACCCAGAAGGAAATCGACCTGGCTTATCAAAAGCTGATCGGTAAGTTCGATTCCTCGGAAGGACAACCCACTTCCATCGACCAGCCCACTCTCAAGGAACGGATTGAGTTGGCACAGGATGCCTACGACACGCTTTCCAATAAACAAAAGCGCGAAGCTTATGATGCGGTCGTTGAGGTCAAAAAAGGCCATGCGGATTCAGGTGAAACAAAAGCCAATAAGCCCGGACCGCTTAAGTTTCTTGGAATAAAAGAGAACGCCCGAAAACCAAAACATCAGAATATTTACCAGGATTTTTTTGGTTTCTCCGAGAAACCCTTCGACCTGACCCCGGATCCTAAATATCTGTACCTGAGTCCCAAACATAAAGAGGTGTTGGCGCATCTGGTTTATGGGTTGCAGGAGAATAACGGATTTTTGAAAATTGTTGGGGAAGTAGGAACCGGTAAAACGATGATCTGTCGAAGTTTCCTTCGGGAGCTTCGGTCCGATTTTAATATCGCTTATGTTTTCAATCCGTGCATCAACTCATTGGAACTACTGCAAACGATCAATACGGAATTAGGAATCCCTGGAAAAAGCAAGAGCAAAAAGAAACTGGTCGATGTTTTGAATCGCTTCCTGCTGGAAGAGAGGGCCAAGGGGCACAGAGTGGTAGTTATCATTGATGAAGCCCAGGACCTTGAGCCCATGGTGCTGGAACAACTTCGCCTGTTATCCAACCTTGAGACCGATACCGAAAAATTGATTCAGATTGTTTTGATCGGCCAGCCTGAACTGGACAAGGTCCTGGCTAAAGAGGGACTTCGCCAATTGCGCCAGCGCATCACCATTCAATGGGAACTTTTGGCTTTAAATCTTGAAGAAGCCCGGGGATATATCCAGCACCGCCTTAATGTCGCGTTGGGCAAGGGCAAGGTACGCTTTTCCCGGCAAGCAGTAGAAATGGTTTACCGCTATTCCCGAGGAATTCCCCGAATGATCAATGTGGTTGCAGACCGCACCCTGCTGATTGCTTTTACCCAAAGCACTAAAAAAATCACACCCAAAATAGTCCAACTGGCAGTGAGTGACATTGGCAATTTAACTCCTATTGAATCCTGGGCGGACAAGTTCTGGAAGCTGGTGCTTCCTTCCGGACTGGCCGCAGGTTTGATGTTTTTTGCCATCAATTTTTTTGCCCTGCCTGACTATAATAAAAATGCTCCCGGCGGCAAGGACATCCCCGCGTTGATCCAGGAAAATCCGATAGATTTGTCTGAGCCGGGGGAACTGGTGCCCCGTCCTTCTGCTCCGCCTTCAATGGCTGTTCAGCCCGCACCTCTGGCATCATCTCCCGTGGAAATTTTTCCAAAAACTGAAACAGTGAATAACGAACCGCTGCAAAGGAGGATCCCCAGTAATGGACCTTTGAGCATTCTTTATCCGGAAAAACTGGTGACCTATCTTTCCAGCCTGACACTGGTTGAAAGCAAGCTCGAAGCGGTGAAATGGATTCTGCAGGCCTGGAACCTGAACACTGGAAGTCTTCAGGGTTTGACTGAGGCAGATCTGGAAATGATTGAAGAGGACTACCAGTTATCCTCGTTTGAAGTGAACGGCACGCTGGCACGGTTAAAAACATTGAACTATCCGGCGTTTCTTGAAATTGCTCTGCCCAACGCCCAGGGAACAAAATATCTGGCACTGGTTTCGATTCAAGGCGATACCGGGGTGTTTGGTTCGGTCGATAAAATTGAAATGCCGCTTTCCATCATTGATTCCCTCTGGACCCGCAAAGCCATTATCCTCTGGAAAGATTTTGAAAATTTACCAGAATCCCTTGGCATAGGTTACCGGGGTAAAGAAGCAATATGGTTGCAAAAAAACCTGAGACTTCTGGGTTATTTTCAAGGACGGGAGGCCCCGTTGTACGGCCCGAAAACCGTCCAGGCCATGATGAAGCTTCAGCGTAATAACAGCATCAAGGATGACGGAATCTTTAATACCGATAGCAAATTGCTTTTATATAATCTGTTGCAGATCTATTCCACTCCAAAACTGGTTTTACATTAAACCGGCGCCAGCGTGACGCTGGACCCAATGAGCAATAGCTTATTAGGCCGAGATAACTCTTTGCTCGCCAGAAGCGATTGTACCCCTACGGGGCATGAAGGCTGATGAAAAACATAACACACACTGGTGTGGCTATTTATTGAAGGCGTAACAGAATGAGCACAATATTAGAGACGCTCAAAAAACTGGAAGAAGATAAAAGACTACTGGACAAGGATCTGGATCTCAAGGAACTGGTCCTTCGAGAGGATCATAAGCCCCATAAGTCATTAAAAATTTCCGGAAAAAAGTTTATGTCTGCGGGCTGGGTCATAACGGGAATCCTGATCGGTTTAGCCCTGGTTTGGGGGCTCAAGCCATCTGCCAAAAATGAAACGACCTATTTTTCTCAGGCGAACCCGGCACAAAAATTGCCACTTGCCTACAAAAAAGAGTCCGCAACAACAGTGGGTATTCCCCTATCTAACATTTCCGAACAAGAACGGCGTTACGAAGAAAGGATCAACGAAAATTTACCATCGGTTGCAGAGACTTTCTCACCGCCCGTGACAGAATCTCGTGATCCCTTTGCAGAACCTGAGGTACAGGGAGGGATTAACGAAATTCGCGACTTGATTCAAACCGCAAAACTAGCGGTGGAACAACCGGAGCCTTTCGCCTTCCCTGCGGAGTCAACCACACGAGGAGTTTCCATTCCCCAGTTGAAAGTAAAAGGTATCATCTTTTTTTCTCAAGGAAGTTCTTCCAACCACATTTTTGTTGCCACGTCCGAAAGCAGTAACCGCAAAGTCCGTGTTGGTGATACGGTTCAATCGGCTACCCTGACGCATATTGAATCGAATCGCGTAGTATTTTCCTACCGGGGCGAAAACGTCCACCTCCGCATCGGCGAATAACCAGCGTGACGCTGGACCCAGAGAGCATAACTTTATTTGGCGAGCAAGAAGTGTGGGCGGCTTGATGAGTGCTTGCTCATTTTCTGCCCCGCAGAGGCAAATGTGCATAGCTAGTTGGCCCCACGCCTAGTGGCACGCTGGAGGTTGTCGATCGCTTGTTTGATGGCTTCGATATGGCGTTTAGCCGATGGCATACCTTCATGGTGGGGGTCTTCCTCTTCCAGTGAGATAATGCCGGGACCGAGGTAATTGCAGTAAAAAGCTCCCAGAGGACGAAACTTATCCAGCGGTTCATCTTCCGGAGAGGAATTGACGACCACCATTTTCATCAAGCCATCCGGGCCGGGATAAACTTCAAACAATCCGCCATTCTTTATCGTGTGGCTTTGGCAGTATGCAATAATGCGTTCGACCTCTTCGGGAGAAAGTGCCTTGTAAACGGTATGCAATATTCATCTCCTGTTCGCGGTTAACACATAAATTTTAGCAGATTTCCGGCGTGGTCGCCGGTGGCAAATTACAACAAGGCTACGCCTTGAGGAAATACCACGTATGCCCCATAAGGGGTAACTCATTCAGGTGAAATTATGGACGACAAACTGGCAGAAATTCTGGAAGGCATCCGAAAACTGGAGCATAAGTTGATCCTGGAACTTCAAAAAGGGGAAGAAGAATTTTTTTACACGGTCCAGCGCAAGCGGGTCAGGTTTGAGCGAGAGGTAAAGTCGCAACACCGTCTGCTGGTCAAACGCATCCGCCATTACCTGAAGGAAGCGGCGATTTTAAATATTCTGACTGCGCCGGTGATCTGGTCTTGTTTGTTTCCCGCTGTTTTCATGGATATGGTGATGTCTTTTTACCAGGCGATCTGTTTCCCGATCTATGGAATTCCTAAAGTAAATCGTAAAGACTATATTGTCTTCGACCGGCACTACCTCAGTTATCTGAACGGCTTGGAAAAAATGAACTGTGTCTATTGCGGATATTTTAACGGCTTGATCGGTTATGTTCAGGAGATAGCGGCCAGGACCGAGCAATACTGGTGTCCGATCAAACACGCTCGAAAAATCCGGTTTGTGCATGGCAGGTATTCAAAATTTCTCAGCTATGGGGATGGTGTGAATTACCGGAAAAATATTGAATCGGTTCGGCGCGAGTTTGATGATTTGAAGTAGCCCCCCCGGGCAACGCCCGGAGAAAATTTTGCAAGAGCCTATCAAGCCAAGATAACGTTGCTAGCCAGATAGAGCAATTGCATATTGGCCCCACGCCTAGTGGCCTCTGCCAAGGGGGGGGGTTGACTTTATCTGCTAAACTTTGATACACCCAGACGCTATGAATTTTCAGGACGTTATTCTCAATCTGCAAAACTTCTGGTCATCCAGGGGGTGTGCCCTGCACCAGCCCTATGACATTGAAGTGGGTGCGGGGACATTTAATCCCTGCACATTTTTCCGGGTATTGGGTCCGGAGCCCTATAGTGCCGCTTATGTCGAGCCTTCACGCAGGCCCGCTGATGGCAGGTACGGGGAAAATCCCAACCGGCTCCAGCATTATTACCAGTTTCAGGTCATCTTAAAGCCATCGCCTGAAGATGTGCAGGATCTTTATCTGGATAGCCTGACTTCATTGGGGGTGGATCCACTAAAACACGATATCCGTTTTGTAGAAGACGATTGGGAATCACCCACACTCGGGGCCTGGGGTTTGGGGTGGGAGGTATGGCTGGATGGCATGGAGATCACACAGTTTACCTATTTTCAACAGGTCGGCGGTATAGACTTGAAACCCGTCACCGCTGAGCTGACCTATGGGCTGGAACGCATCGCCATGTACCTGCAGAACGTGGACAATGTTTATGATCTTAAATGGAACGAAAATATTTTCTACGGCGATGTCCATCTGGAAACGGAAAAACAGTTCTCGCGTTACAATTTTGAAGCATCGGACAAGGAACGATTGTTCCAGTGGTTTGATATGTATGAAGCGGAAGCGAAGGATTTGCTGGAACAGGAACTGGTTCTGCCGGCGTACGACTACACTTTAAAATGTTCACATGCCTTCAATCAGTTGGATGCCAGGGGAGCGATCAGTGTCACAGAGCGAACCGGGTTCATAGGCCGGGTAAGAAACCTGGCTCGGTTATGTGCTGAAAAATATGTGCAACAAAGGGAGGCGATGGAGTTTCCTCTTTTAAAAAAGCATCTGCAACCTTGAACTTAGTTTTTTGACCAGTTCTCAATTTGGGCGCGAATGTCTTTGGCTTCGATATTTTTGAGTTCTTCGTAAATTTTTAGAGCTTCCTGTCCCCGGCTGACTGCTCCTGCCAGATTGCCTGCTTTCCCCAAAGCCTGGCCCCACACCCACAATGTTCTTCCTTCCATCAAGCGGTCTTTGATTTTTTGGGACACACCCAGCGCCTCTTCCAAATATTTCGCAGCTTGGTCTTCGTCCTGGTTATGCATATGGACCTCAGCCAGTTGAATCAGCAGAGACCCTTCAGTTGACGGGTTATTGGCTTTGCGTACCGTTTCCAACCCTTTTACCAGATGCTTCAGGGCACCGGGGATATCACCGGCTTTGAGAGCCGCGTTGCCGACTTGCGTGATCAGTTCAAGCTGGAGAGGTGCACCCTTGGTTCTTTGGGAAAGTTCCAGACCCATTTCGAGTTTCTCGAGAGCCTTTTTAGCTTCCCCAAGCTCCGCGTACCCCAAGCCCAGGTTATAAAACAGAGTGATCTCCAGGAGCTTGTCATCGTTTGCACTGGCCAGTTCTATTGCATTCTCCCCGGTATGGACCGCTTTATTGTATTCCTTATTTTGCGTACAAAATTTTGTTAACTGCACTAAAAGTTTAAACTCTTCTTCTTCGTCCCCGCTGGCCCTCACCAGTTCAAGGTCTTCCTCCATATGTTCAGTGGCAAAACTGTAATTATTATTTTTTAAGCAGATCAGGACCAACTGCTGGAGAGCAGTCCTTTGCCCTTCAATATCCCCTTCCTTTTTGCAAAACGCGAGAGCGCGTTGCAGGGTGTCCATTGCCTCTTGTGACCGGTTCAGCAGGACGTATTGTTGGCCCAGGCTCAAAAGATGCAGACCTTCAGCCTCTTTGTCTTCCAGTAGCTTGGCGGCGGAAAGGCCCGCTTCAAACCACTGGATGCATTCTGCAGGGGACAAGCGCTGGCCAATCATCGTGTTCCCATTTTCGACGTAGGCACTGCAAACTCGCGCCGCGTCTTTGTCCTGAGCACAATGTTTGCGGCCCCATTCCATGCCTGCTTTAATATTTTCGAGTTCCAGGTCAAACAGCCGGAATCCTTTTATGGCGTCTTTGCCGCCTTTTTTTACATGGTGACCGGCAGTTTCCAGCACATTCATGAATTCGGTGGCAAGACGTTTTTCTGCCATGCCCCGGTCGCCGGATTTCACTAAAGGTTTGATAAATTTTCTAACCTGAGGATGCAGGGAAAATCGGTTGGTATTGACATTGTGCTGTATCAGGCCAAACTTTTCCAGGCCGGTGAGTGAAAGGCTTTTAGGATCTTCACAGATAAAGGACACGGCACTTGCCGTAAAGGATTCTGGGAAAATATAAAGTTTTCTGAAAACCTGAGCGGTTTTTTCAGGCAACATATTATAGCTAAGGGTCAGTGCGGTCTTAACCCCGTCAATTAAATTGCTCGTTTCTCCTCCTCCCCCGATGCTTTCATGGACTTCCTTGAATTTTTTGGCGAAGTAATCCGGAGCCATGGTCGAGTTGATGGCAAAAAGTTTACCAATAACTCCCAGAGCCAGTGGAATGCCCTGGCAGATCAGGGAAATTTCTTTGATAGCCGGGCTGATTTCAGGAGCCCATCGGGTCAATAAGGTATGGGCCTCCAGAATTTCCATAGGTTGTAGCGCAATGGCAATCATTTTGGGCATTATGATCGGTTTGGTGGAAGTCACGATTAACAGCCAGGAAGAAGGGGGGATCAGGGGATTTACCTGCTGGATACCGGAGACGTTATCCAGAATCAAAATGCCTTTGTGTTTTTTTAAGGCCACGCGATACAGTTTAGTCAGTTTTTTTTCATCAGTCGGCAGGGGCTGGGTAGGGTGGAATTTTAAAATGATCCGCCGCATGATATCCTCCCCAGAAGGTGGATCCGGGTGATTCCCCTGCATGTCTATAAACAGGCAAACACCGGGATACTGAGAGGCGAACATTGCACTCAATGGGATAGTTAGGGAGGTTTTCCCAACTCCCGAAAACCCGCTGAGCCCTACCATGATAGGACGTGTCGTGGCCTTGGAGGCGATGTCTTTCAATATCTCTTTTCGGCCAGTGAACAGCGTGGTCTCGGGTGGGGGACGGAACAGGGCCGCACCACTGACATCCATGTCGGGGGAAATTTTCAGGGTCTTTTCAACAGGGGACTTGGCCTTCTTTTCTTTTTTTGGGGAAGGCTCGCCCGGACCGGGAGCCATCTCACCCTGGCGGGAAGAGCCGGAAGAGCCTGACGAAAACATTTTAGAACCCAGCACGACCAGCACGGCAACCGCGATGATGACGATAATGATGGTGGTCATGAAACAACCTTAATGGAAAACATAGGTTTTTGATTCAGATTTATTTCAAGAGAACCCTTAACATTGCATAACCTTGAAAAATTTTCAACATATGCTATGAACATGGGTGGCTCCCCCTGCTGGTGGTTGACTTTATGGATATTTGTTCGATAATACCCGTTTTGCCAACTAATGTTGTCTTGTGACCGTTTAAACCGAGTTTAAATAATATGCCCGAATTATTTCTAGAAATTGGTTCAGAGGAGATTCCCTCAGGATATGTTCAACCTGCCCTTGAATATATGCGTGAGGAGTTGGCCTCCTTTTTCTCCCGCAATCGGATAAAGGCCGGGGTTCCCGAGATTCTTGGCACACCGAGAAGGTTGGTGGTTTCAGTAAAAGGGGTGGATGCCTTGCAGGAAGATATTGTGGAGATCTTTCGTGGCCCAAATGTTTCTGTGGCTTATGATGACCAGGGGGAACCGACCAAAGCGGCGATTGGGTTTGCCAGGGGTAAGGGATTGGATGTTTCTGAGCTGGCCCGTGAGAACACCCCCAAAGGCGAGGTGGTCTGTGCCCGTGTAGAGAAAAAAGGCCGCCCTACTCCGGACCACCTGAATGAGTTCCTGCCGCAATTCATTGGCAATATCCCTTTTTCGAAAAAAATGCGCTGGGCCGACAAGGCCCGCCCTTTCGCACGGCCTTTACATTGGATCATCGCATTATTTGACGGCAGGCCTTTGGAGTTCAGTTTTGATGGTATTCCGTGCGGCGACCTGTCGCAGGGCCATAGATTTTTAAAACCCGGTAAATTCCAAGTGAAAAACCTTGCTTCTTATTTAGAAGAGAGCGCAAACCATTTCTTGATGGTTGACCCGGAATTGAGAAAACAGAAAATTCTTGAGCAGGTTCAAAATCTTGCCCGGGAAGCTGGCGGGTTTGTGGAAAAAGATGCGGAATTGTTGAATATCGTAAATTTTCTGGTGGAGTTCCCGGTTGCCATCCGTGGAGATTTTGACCCCCGTTTTCTGGAACTGCCTAAGGAATTATTGGTGATGACGATGAAGTATCACCAGAAATACTTTCCCGTCTCTGACGGCAAGGAAAATTTACTGCCCTGCTTTATTACGATCAGCAATATGTCTGCGGGACCTGAAATCAAAAATGGCAACGAGCGGGTTTTGCGTGCCCGATTGGAAGATGCCCGGTTTTTCTATGATGAGGACAAAAAGAAAAATTTGGATGACTTTGTCGAGCCGCTGAAGGGAGTCGTTTTCCAGAAAAAGCTGGGAACCTTGCATGAAAAAGTGCAAAGGGTTTGCGATCTTGCCGGGGTTTTGTCCGATCACGCCTGCCCGGATAAGAAATCGCAGGCATTGAGAGCTGGACGCTTGTGCAAGGCCGATCTGGTAACCCTGATGGTTTATGAATTTCCGGAGCTGCAGGGGATCATGGGCGGATATTACGCGGCCCATTCAGGAGAGGAGCCAGAAGTCGCTCAGGCTATCAAGGAACATTATCGTCCTGCCTTTGCAGGAGATGATCCTCCTGCGAGCGAGTTGGGAGCGGTTATTGCGGTTGCGGACAAGCTCGATACTATTCTGGGCTGTATCGGGGTGGGTTTGATCCCAAGTGGCTCTGAAGACCCCTATGGCCTGAGACGAAATGCACTGGGCATCATACAGATTTTCCTGCACCGGAATTGGCAGGTTTCGTTGGACAACCTTGTGGAGGAGGGTTTGCGCTCCATGGGATCGAAAATCAAGCTGGACCCTGAGACCATCAGGAATCATGTGATGGAATTATTTTCCCAGCGATACAAAACATATTTGAACGCAGAGGGGTTTCCCTATGACGCAATTGATTGTGTATTGTCCACAGGGTTGGATTCCATTGTCGATATCAGGGCAAAGGTTTCGGCTTTTTCTGATTTGAAAAAGCAACCCTACTTCGAACCTTTGGCAATCGCCTTTCGCAGGGTTGTCAGCATACTGAATGACGAGGCGGTGGGCGATGTGGACCCTGGACTGTTAAATGACCCGGCCGAAAAAAAGTTGTTCGAGATGTACTTGAAAGTTCGGGACCCGGTGTTCCGGCATATTCAGAATAAGGAATTTTCTCAGGCCCTGGAAAAAATTGTAGAAATAAAACCCGCTGTTGACAGTTTTTTTGATGAAGTCATGGTCATGGTGGAAGATGTCTCGTTACGCAAAAATCGGCTTTGCCTGCTTCAACAGATTTCTGGTTTATTTTCAGAGTTGGCTGATTTTTCCCGCATTGTTTTGAAAAAAAGTTGAAAACTTTTTAGCCTTCAGATAACCTAGCCTCATTCCATTCGCACCCTATTTTGGCCTCTACTTTCAGTTAGTTGGCTAGGTTCTTTTTATGACGCAAAAATATATTTATGCTTTCGGGGACGAAAACACCGAGGGCAATGCAGAAATGAAAAACCTCTTGGGGGGGAAAGGGGCCAACCTTGCCGAAATGGCCTCCCTGGGAATACAAGTCCCTCCCGGATTCACAATAAGCACAGAAGCCTGCGCTTATTATTTCAAGCACAAAAATACCCTCCCTCCTAAATTGTGGGGTGAAGTTCTTGCCTGTCTGAAAAATCTGGAACAAGGTCTGGAAAGAAAATTTGGCGATACAGAAAACCCCCTTCTTGTTGCGGTGAGATCGGGTGCCCGGGTTTCCATGCCCGGTATGATGGATACGGTGTTGAACCTGGGGCTGAACGATAGCACCGTTAAGGGTTTGGCCAAGAGCACCAACAACGAGTGGTTTGCCCTCGACTCGTATCGCCGGTTCATTGCTATGTTTGGGGATGTTGTGCTGGGGATTCCCGGAGAGCGGTTTGAGGAGATTCTCGCCAAGAAAAAATTAAAACGCAAAATTGAATTTGATACGGAATTTACTCCGCAGGAGTTGAAAGCACTTATCAAGCAGTTCAAGGCCCTGGTAGTCCGCGCAACCCAGGAAGAGTTTCCGGAAGATGCCATGCAACAACTGCGCATGACCATTGAAGCGGTTTTCAATTCATGGAACACGGAACGGGCGCAAACATACAGGAGGCTGAATGGCATCCCGCACGAATGGGGCACAGCGGTCACGGTCCAGTCTATGGTATTTGGCAATATGGGAGATACCTCCGCGACCGGCGTTGCGTTTACCCGGAACCCGGCAACGGGGGAAAAGAAATTTTATGGGGAATACATGATCAATGCCCAGGGAGAGGATGTCGTCGCGGGAGTCCGGACACCCAACTCAATCGAAAAGCTGGAGCAGGATATGCCGGAGATATATCAGACCCTGGTAAAGGTTTATCAGAAACTGGAAACCCATTACAAAGACATGCAGGACCTGGAGTTCACCATTGAAGACCAGAAACTGTATTTATTGCAGACCCGGGCTGGTAAACGCACAGCCGCCTCGGCCATCAAAGTGGCGATCGATATGGTGAACGAGGGGTTGATCAGTAAACGGGAAGCCTTGATGCGGGTTCCGGCAAATCAGTTGGATCAAATCTTTCATCCAATGATTGACCCCAAGGCGAAATTGAAATTGCTGGCAAAAGGCTTGGGCGCCTCCCCCGGTGCGGCGGCAGGAAAAATTGTATTCACTCCCGAGCGTGCCCAGGAAATGGCTGAGAAAAAAGAAAAGGTCATTCTTGTCCGCACGGAAACATCTCCGGAGGATATTCATGGAATGAGCGTGTCGCAGGGAATTCTGACTGCCAGAGGAGGCATGACTTCTCATGCCGCAGTGGTGGCCCGGGCGATGGGCAAGCCTTGCGTTTCCGGAGTCAACGCTCTGGAGGTTAACGTAAAAAGAAAAAAGTGCACGCTTGGGAACATTCAGCTTAAGGAACTGGACTCGATTACTTTGGATGGAACCACTGGTCAGGTGATTAAAGGGGCGGTGCCTTTGATCCAGTCCCGGTTGACCAGTAATTTCACGCGAATGATGACCTGGGCAGGGGAAGTCCGATCCCTGCAAATTAGGGCCAATGCCGATACCCCGCACGATGCATTGATGGCACGGGATTTTGGGGCGCAAGGAATAGGGCTATGCCGGACGGAACATATGTTCTTTGATGAGGAACGCATTTCCCTGGTTCGAAAAATGATTGTAGCCGAGGACGGAAAAGTCCGCGATGAGGTGTTGAAAAAACTGCTTCCGATCCAGCGCGGGGATTTTACGGAAATTTTTAAGGTGATGGAGGGGTTTCCCGTTACGGTACGGTTATTGGATCCCCCTTTGCATGAATTCCTGCCTAATTCTTCGGCGGAAATAAAAAACCTGGCGAAAAAAATGAAAGTATCCCCGGGGGCTCTGGCGAAAAAAATCGAAAATATGAAAGAAGTTAACCCCATGCTTGGGCATCGGGGTTGTCGGCTTGGAATTACTTTTCCGGATATTTATCGGATGCAAGTCAGAGCCATTGTGGAAGCGGCCTGCAAGCTGGTCAAAAGAGGCGTTAAAGTTTTTCCGGAAATCATGGTGCCGCTTGTCGCGCATGTAAATGAATTCAAAGTTGTTCGTGAACTCATCATGGAAGTGGCGGAAGAAGTGACCCAAAAAGCAGGTGTGGAGCTGAATTATAAAATCGGCAGCATGATCGAACTCCCCCGGGCGGCTCTGATGGCGGATGAAATTGCGGTGGAGGCGGATTTCTTTTCCTTCGGAACCAACGATCTGACCCAGACCGCTTTCGGGCTCAGCCGAGACGATGCCGGCAGTTTTCTCAACGAATATCTCGAAAAAGGCCTGCTGACCCATGACCCGTTTGTAACGGTGGACACGGATGGGCTAGGTCAATTGATCCATATTGCGATTGAAAAGGGAAAAAAGGTCAAACCCAATATTCATTTGGGGGTATGCGGAGAACATGGTGGAGACCCCGCATCGATAAACTTTTTTAATAAAGTGGGTTTGGATTACGTCAGTTGTTCCCCTTATCGTGTACCTACTGCCATCCTCGCCGCCGCCCAGGCCGTTATTCAGGAAGACCAGTTGAACCTTTTTCCCGAATTTAATTGACAGGATAACCAGGAATACTGGGAAAAAGGTTGACTTCGTTTTTGCCGGTCACCATAATAAAAAATTCTTTTGCCTGAAAGACTGGCTACCGTTACCTAGTTAGTAAAGGCCAGTTCCATTTAAAACAACCTGTTACCTTATAAGGTACTCCGTCTGGAGGTTAGGAATGAATATAGCGCTCACCGGTATCACCGGAATGTTGGGCTCCCATCTCATCAAAAAAATTGTTGAAGAAAATCCGAAAGGTCATAATGTCCGCGCTCTGATCCGTGAAGGCAGCGTGGTGGAGCACTTGAAGACCTTTGAGGATGTAGATTTTATTATTGGAGGTTTGGAGGATCGGGAATCCCTTGCAAAGCTTGTACAGGACGCAGAGGTGCTGGTACACCTGGCTCATTTTCCCGGGCCGGTTCAGACTTTTGATGAACTGATCAAGGTCAATGTCAACGGTTCCTTTGATTTGCTGGAAGAGGCCAAAAAGGCAAAGGTCAAGCAGGTGATCTTCATGAGTTCGTGCACGGTGTTTGGACAAATTCTCCCCACGGTTGATGCGGAACACCCGCTCGATGAAAACCACCCCGTTTGGCCCAGCAGCCTTTATGGCTCCATCAAATCTTCGATCGAAGGGTTTTGCCATTATTACCACAAAAGCCGGGCGTTTGACTTAACTATCCTGCGGCCGGTGACCATGTACGGAGTGCGTCCCCAGCTTGATAAGTCCGAATGGTTTCAAACTATTGATTTCCTCGCCACGAATTACAATGTGGACGTTAAGGGCAGTACCAAATATGTTTCGGTGGGTTCGGTGGTGCAGGCTATACAGAAGATCATGGGAAACGCGGAAGCCTCTGGAAAAACCTACCATCTGGTAGATGGGCATATCCACAACATGGACCTTGGAAAATTGATTGCGGATACCATCGATTCATTCGGCGAAGTCGAAGGGGTCATGGGGGAAGATGGCGTGCCGATGTCCAGCCAGGCGGCTCAGGATCTTGGCGTTGAGTTTCCCGGCAAAGAAGGCATTGTGGAATATATCAAGCTCGTCCATAAACTTCAGGGCCAATATGGTGGCGAACGCTCCATCCAAAACTGGTAGAGGAGCCCTACGTGTCGTCTCTTACATCTCAAACATTCGTTGACCGATTGATCCGGGAAAATTTTAAGTTTTTTACCGGTGTTCCCTGCTCACTGTTATCAGGCGTGATTTCACATCTGGAAAAAGTTGAGTGTGCCAAATATATTCCATCGGTGAGGGAAGATTCAGCAGTGGGCCTGTGTGCGGGGGCCTATCTTTCCGGTACTCTGCCCGTCCTGCTGATGCAGAACTCAGGACTGGGTTATTGTCTTAACGCGTTCACCTCGCTGAACCTGATTTACCGGATTCCTGTTTTGGTCATTATGAGCTGGCGGGGTCAGGATGGAAAAGATGCTCCCGAGCACATCATCATGGGGGACATCAGCCAAAAACTTCTTGAAACTGCAGGAATGGATTACTCGGTTTTAAAGCCGGAAAATTTTGACCAGGTTCTCGCAACTGCCATGCAAAAAATTAATGAGGAAAAGCTTCCCTACACGCTCATCATTGAGAAAGGGCTATTTGATGAAAGGCACTGAGGCGTTTCAGGAATTACTGCCCTTATTGGGAGATGAACCCGTGGTGCATGCTAACGGATTCATTTGCCGGGAGTCGTTTAACTTAAAAGACCGGCCAGCGAATTTTTATATGATTGGCTCCATGGGGCTGGCATCTTCCATTGGACTGGGTGTAGCTTTATGCAAGCCGGACCGAAAGGTGATTGTACTGGATGGAGATGGCAACGTGTTGATGGCGCTGGGTACGCTCGCCATGATTGCTGCAGAGGCACCTAAGAATCTGGTGCACGTTGTGATTGATAATGAAGTGTATGAGTCAACAGGAAAGCAACGCACCCTTTCCAACACAGTTCCTCTTGAGCAAATCGCTAAAAGCTCAGGTTACCGGGAAGTAGCGCGAGTAGATAAAAAAGAAGATATCAAACCAGCGTTTGAAAAAATGCTGAATTCCCAGGGACCGAGTTTTCTGCTGATCAAAGTAGAACCCTGCTTCGACCATAAAACAGGACGCGTGACGCACACCCCGGAAGAAATCACCGAACGTTTCATGAAATCCCTCCACCGGCCAGCGGCCGGAGGCAACTAGCAATATTTATCTGCTAGCAAAGAGTTATCCGGCTTAAAGTGGTTTTGCCGAATGTCTAACCCCCTAGCCCCCTTATCAGAGGGAAATATCAAAGTATTGCGCTTGGTGGTGTTGCTTGCTCCACGAGCAATGCAGTGCTGGCTCCACGCCTAGTGGTTAGGCTAATAGGTCAACTGCTGTGCCGCCACCTGATTCAGGAGCTGTCGTATTACCCTCTTCGCCACTCAGTTCAGCGGTTTGGTTAACGGGCGGGATAGGACTGGTCTGCGCTTCCTCTGTATTGGTGCCTTGAGATTCGGTGGATGCCGAGCGGGCACCCTCGGTAGAACTTGTTTCGGTAGTTGGTTTTTGAGCAGATGCGAAATTTCCCAGGCTTGAAACTTCCATGGTACAACTCCTTTCAGATAAAAGTAATCCTGCTTAATTTTTTCGAGAAAAAAATTTATTCCGTAATTTCACTAACCCCATCCCGAATCGCGTTTTTCAATTGCATCGCTTCTTCAGAAGGAATGGATCTAACCACCTTTTGAGTCTTGGGGTCGACAACCTGAAGGACCACATCGTTGTCATCCGTTACCGAGAACTTTCGCTGTTCGCTACCCGGTGATGTTTGTCCACCTTTGCTGACCTGTTCCAAAACTTGACCTTTTGATGACAGGTCAACGGTGTCCCCTGATGGTTTGGCATCAGGAGCCGAACTCGACTTAGAACTCGATGAAGAAGACTGCGGTTTGGGTGCTGTCGGATTTCCCTCTTCGCCACTCAGTTCAGCGGTTTGGTTAACGGGCGGGATAGGACTGGTCTGCGCTTCCTCTGTATTGGTGCCTTGAGATTCGGTGGATGCCGAGCGGGCACCCTCGGTAGAACTTGTTTCGGTAGTTGGTTTTTGAGCAGATGCGAAATTTCCCAGGCTTGAAACTTCCATGGTACAACTCCTTTCAGATAAAAGTAATCCTGCTTAATTTTTTCGAGAAAAAAATTTATTCCGTAATTTCACTAACCCCATCCCGAATCGCGTTTTTCAATTGCATCGCTTCTTCAGAAGGAATGGATCTAACCACCTTTTGAGTCTTGGGGTCGACAACCTGAAGGACCACATCGTTGTCATCCGTTACCGAGAACTTTCGCTGTTCGCTACCCGGTGATGTTTGTCCACCTTTGCTGACCTGTTCCAAAACTTGACCTTTTGATGACAGGTCAACGGTGTCCCCTGATGGTTTGGCATCAGGAGCCGAACTCGACTTAGAACTCGATGAAGAAGACTGCGGTTTGGGTGCTGTCGGATTTCCCGCTGGGTTAACGGCTTGGATATCCATGATGCTTTGCCTCAACTAAGTGATAATAAAGGTTGAAATTTATAACCAGTTGAAAAATAATCGATTATTGGATTCTCCCCTTGCGTTTCGAATTTTTGACCTAGTACACGCATTCTTCTTAACGGCGACTTGAGAAAAATCTTTAGAAAAATTTAAAAATAGTTTTAGAGGCAATTTTCCTGATTTTGGAACCCTTTGAAAAACCTTCGGATAGCCCCAGATTACCCTCATGCGAAGCCCTTCCGAACGAATAGAATGGAAATTACAGGCTCGATAAGGTTTGAATTGAGCCTCTTTAAGGGTTATGATACCGCCCAAAAAAATATTTGAAAACAAAGTGGTTCTGGGAATTTTGCCTGATTTTTAGGGGTGAAAAACTTTCCGCCTGTTGCTACCTTATGAAAGAATTTCACAACATCCTGAAATACGCCAAGCCGTATACCAAAAGTCTTATTTTTGCGTTTCTTTGCCTGGCTTTGACATCGTTGATCAACCTGGTTTTACCTTTGATCGTCCGCAATATGATCAATGCTGTAATCGTATTAAAAAACAACGAGATGCTGGATGGTTTGGCATGGGATTTGATCATTATCATTGGTCTTCAGGCGGCGTTTGCGGTCACTCACAATTATATTTTTGGTTTCGTGGGACACAGGATGACCACCGATTTTCGCATTGAATTTTTTTCTCACATTCAATCTCTTTCTTTGCGTTTTTTTCAGGAGCGCCGAGTAGGCGAAATTTTGTCCCGCATGAGTAACGACATATCAATGATCCAGAATGCGTTGGTAACCATTCCCGTGGCCTTACTGCGCCAAAGCATCACACTGCTTGGGGCAATGGCAATCATTCTGTATTTGAACTGGAAATTGACCGGGCTTATTTTGCTTATTTTGCCCCCCCTGATGATTTTTGCACGGGTGTTTGGGCGGCGGTTGAAAGTGTTTTCGGAAAAGCTTCAGGATCAAATGGCACAAGCGGTGGTGGTTCTTGAGGAGGTCGTGTCGTCCATCAAGATTGTGAAGTCCTTCGTCCGTGAGCCTTATGAGCGGGATCGTTTTCAGGAAAAAATTGAAACAGCCTTTGAAAGAGCAGTGGACAAACTCAAGATATCGGCGTTTTTCGGTCCCTTTATTCTAGGGCTCACCTTTCTGGTTTCTGCGTTGTTGATCTGGTATGGCGGATATCAGGTCATGCAAGGAGCAACCACTCCCGGCGAGCTGGCAGCTTTTTTTCTTTACGCCTTGATCATTGCGGGACCCATCGGAACTTTTGTCCGACTCTATACCCAGATTCAGGAGGCTCGTGGTGCCATCCAAAGAGTTTATGAGATTCTTGATACGGAACCGATTATTCAAAATCCTGAAAACCCGGTGCCGCTTGAAAATATAACGGGGAGCATCCAGTTTGAAAATGTTTCTTTCGGTTATCAGGACACTGTGATCCATGATGTCAGTTTTGATGTTCTCGCAGGGCAGACGGTTGCTCTGGTTGGCCCCAGCGGAGCTGGCAAGTCCACCCTAATCAAACTTCTGTTCCGTTTCTTCGATCCGAATTCCGGGGCCATTCGGCTGGACGGTCACGATATACGCACTTTGGACCGTAAAAATTTTCTCAGCCAGATTGCTCTGGTTCCTCAGGAAACGCTTCTGTTCGGTGGAACGGTTAGAGAAAATATTCTTTATGGAAAACTCGATGCCACAGAATCGGAACTAGAGGAGGCCGCGCAAAAAGCCAATGCTCATGAGTTCATCACGAATATGGAAAAAGGTTATGACGCGGTTGTAGGTGAGAAGGGAACGAAAATTTCCGGAGGAGAAAGGCAGAGAATAGCTATCGCCCGAGCCATTTTGAAAGACCCGAAAATCCTGGTTCTGGATGAGGCAACCTCATCTCTGGATAATCGGTCCGAATCCCTCATCCAGGAAGCTTTGGAAACTTTAATGGCCCACCGCACGACTTTTATCGTGGCTCATCGCCTGAGCACGATCCATAAAGCCGATCAGATTATTGTCTTGGACAAGGGACGCATTGTTGAAGCGGGTCAACACGAAGATTTAATGAACAACAAAGGCTTGTACCACAGCCTGTATACTATGAAAATGCTTGATTCTGCCGCGCAGGAGGAGTCAGGCTTATAGTTCCTCATTCGGAATAATATTCCGATTAAAGATAAGCCGTAGGTTTATTCCGTGATTAAGGAAGGGGTTTGATAGCAGGAGAAAGGATCACTCTCCCGGATCGGCGCCAGTTAAAAATCCTACCAAATGCGCCTTTTTCTCTGCGTCACCACGGTAATAAGTGCGCACCAGCCTCTGGATCAACTCATTCAGTGTTGGGTCTTCTCCGTAAGTTTCCATGGCTTCATTGACGCAAGGTTCTTCGCCTCCCGGGGCGTGCTGCGTCTTCTTGACAGGCCCTCTACCCGTTAACAGCCAAATAATATTAAGGTCCGTGTGCTGGTAAAGTTTTGCGATGGTGTCTGCCGAAGGCAGGGATTTGTTGTTCTCAATATCCGACAACGAACCTTGAGAGATTTTGATCAATTTCGCCAACTCGAAAGATTTCAGCGGTAATGATTTTCTCCATTGCCGAAGCCGTGATCCTAAGAATTTTGCTGTGCCTGATTTTTTTTCTTGCATTATACGGTATACCAAATTATGATTGAAAATGGTTATCTGTAACCCTAAGTAATTTTAGAGCCCAAAAAAACCCAAGGGGAAATTTTAGATTATGTTAAGCGCAGGAGATTAGAAAAAAAAATTCTAAGGACCCTTCGGCAAACTAAAGAACCTGATTCCCCAAATCTTCAGCATCCAACCAGGTTTGAGAGGGAAAATATAGGAACAAAATATTGGGCAGGTTTTTAAACCTTGCAATAACTCATACCTCTATAGTCCCCCAAAACATTCTCCCCGTCAATTCTTTTTTTCGGATTTTCACGGTAAAAATTTTTACATTCGGAATAATAAATTTTGCGAAACGGTTAACCCTAATAATGTTCTGCCCCCTCAAATAAGGGGTGGGGGTAAATGCAAGTGGGGAAATATCAAAGGCTCGCGAGAGCTATTGGCAAGTAACTTAGAAATCCAGAGGCTGAGAGGAATTTTTAGGCAAAAGGATTTGAAATAAACCTTCCATTCCCCGAAAGGAATAGTTTTCCAGCAGGAACTTATATAGGTGTGGAGAATAACTGGCGAGTCTTCTTTCTTCTTTACCATCGATAGCGATGTCTACATAAATCACTATTTTGGGTATTCGATGTTGCAATAACTCTACCAGCTCGCGTTCTTTTTCTTCTTCAAGCATACCCGGCAATACCCATTCATAAGGTGTCGGGTTAACCCGGTCAGAGAGAAAATAAAAAAGTGGATTCAGCGGCAGGGCCAGAATGGCGTCTCCTTTTTTCGAGTGCAGATTTATTCTATCGATGACCCCCTTGATCCATTTTGCCTCTTGGGGGTTTGTATAGACATCCATTTTCTCCAGGGAAAGACGAGTGGTTTCCAGTTTCATGGCGCCAATGCTTCCGGCATAAAAACCATGATGGGTGTTCATCTCGAAATAGAACAGGAAGGGTAGGAAAACGGTGAGAAGGTTCAACGGTAGCCGGGTAAAAATGCCTGCCCTTTTTTCTTCAACGGGTTTTTGCAGAGACAGAACCTTTTTCCGGATTTCATACAATAAATAACATAGAAGAAGATAGAAAGGAGGCAGGGTTCTTAGCAGGTTGTCGAATCCTGCCCGCCATATTACCAGCCCAAAGGCGCAAACCCCGAACAGCAAAATGGCAATAACCATCAGATGAGCAAGACGGAATGATTCTTTTTTTATGGCGAGCTGGTAAAAGAGCAGGACAGTTGTAACGCCGTAAATAAAAATGGGCAGGTAGAACAAACCCCGCTCAAACATCTGGTGATATCCCTCATCTTTGAGAAGGGCGAAAAAAGGAAAAATTTCCGGGAACGGGTTGCCCCAGACTTCATGTGCATCCACGACCAGTTTAAATACTTTCGTAAAATAGCCATCTTGTCCCAGATAGATCGCAAACAGGACTGCAGACACACCACCCACCCCATAATAGGTTTTTATGGATAAGGGTGAATGCGAAGCTACTTTTTCCGGTAAAAAATGAAAACCCTCGCGCAAATGTTTTTGGGTAAACAGCAGGACGAGTACTGCCAGACTGATCAATATCGAGAAGAGGGTGACTTCAAACTTGAAAAAGGCGCTTAAAAAAATCGCTGCGCCCAGTCCGAAAAGGGATGCCAGGTTTCTTTTTTCCAGAACATTTGTAAGGCAGTACAGGTTCAAAACAACAAAGAACGTGTAGAACCGGTTGTAATACATGGATGGGGCGGAAAGCATGAACAAAGCTGCCAACAAGGCAAATCCCGCAGGCATGATTTTGCGGCCCATGGAATAAATCATAATTACCATTGCCGGAGTAAAAAGAAGCACGCCGATGCGCAGACTTTGGATATCCACCCCGAACAATTTGAAAAACAGCATCCCATACCAGTAACGACCTTGGAGATAACCATTGGGATTGAAATCTACAAGAGCCTTCTCCCCGTTAAGGGTCCTTAAGGTCCCATTGGCATATCCCCCTTCGTCCCAAACATTCAATCCATATCTGGAAAAGGACCAAAAATAGGCTAGCAGTGCAATATAGATGAGAGAAATCCAACCCCATCTCCTGGCAAAGGTATTGTTGTTGTCCATTTTTCGGTTTATTCTTTTAGAAACGCCCGCATTTCCTGAGCGAGACTCTGATTTTCCTTGAGTATTTTTTCCAAGTTGGGATGATCATCGGTTTTCAGTTTTTCTTTCACCTTGAGTATCCGGCTCAGAGATTGCTCGATGGTGGCGCGAGGAATTTTTCCCGCTTCCACATCCCCGATCAGAGCGTTTTGAAGTGCACTTACTTTTTCCAGATCGTGACAAATGAGAAATATATCGACACCGGCCCGAGTCCCCAACTCAGGGATGGACTCCAGCTTTTGATCAATGGCCTGCATCTCCAGGTCATCAGAAATAATGACTCCTTCAAACTGTAGAGAGTTTCTCAGCACATCATTCAGGATGGAGCGCGAAAAGGTGGCGGGTTGCCCGGCATCCCAGGCCGGATAGACAACATGCGCTGTCATGATAACCTGAAGGCCCTGCTGGATAGCATGCGTGAAGGGAGGTAACTCGATTTGCTCCAGTGATTCCAGCGTCCGCTCTACTCGAGGAAGCGTGAGATGCGAATCCTGCGAGGTATCCCCATGTCCGGGAAAATGTTTTCCCACAGGAATAACTCCGGCATCATAAAACCCACGAATCAACTCGGCTCCCAACCGGGCCACCTTTTCAGGGTCCGTATCCAGAGCTCTCTGTCCAATTATAGGGTTTGCCGGGTTGGAATGGACATCAAGAACCGGAGCGTAATCCATATTAACTCCTACGGCACGTAATTCTTTTCCCATTGCAAGTCCAAACCTATAGGCCAGTTCATCCGAGTCGGCCTGTCCCAGACATGACATGGGAGGAAATTGCGTGAACGGCTTGCCGAGGCGAGCGACCCTTCCGCCTTCCTGATCCACCGAAATAAAAAGTGGCGGAATTTCAGGATGTTCCGCAGTCAGTGCCTGCAAGTCGTTTATCAATTGCAGCAATTGCTCGGGATTTTTATAATTGCGCTCGAAAAGGATCAAACCGCCAATACCCTGCTCAACGATCAGTTCTTCGGTTCGGGCGTTGAGGGTGGTGCCCTCAAATCCTGATACAATCATTTGGCCGGTCTGTTGTTTCAGGGAAAGCAAAAGGAATCAGCGTTAGGAAAGCGTTGATGAGCAGGCATCGTTGCCCGGTTCGGCATCCGTATGTTACCATAACTTAATAAAACGATATCAACTGAGGTTCGAGTTTTTATATATGTTACGCAGAGTGGTAATCACCGGCCTGGGCGCAGTGAGTCCCAATGGCATCGGTTTAAAAACTTTCTGGAAAAACACGTGCGAAGGGATCAGCGGCATTGACCGTATAACCAGCTTCGACCCATCGGCCCTGTCGTGCCAGATTGCGGGTGAGGTGACCCGGTTTGACCCTTCTCTTTATTTTTCTACAACGGATTTAAAAAAACTGCCCCGCTCCGTCCCGCTTGCTGTGGCGGCCGCACAGGAAGCATTGGCCAATGCTGGGATCGATCTGACCGAGTTTTCGGAAGAGGACTTTGAAGGGCTCGGGGTTCTGGTTGGAAGCGGAGGGTCCGGATTCGACTTTTCGGAAAAACAGTTCGAAATTTATTTTTCAAAACAAAAGAACAAAATCAGCCCTTATGCCATTTCCAATTCGCTGGTGGGCATGCTTTCCAGCGAAATTTCCATGTACTTTGGATTGCAGGGCCGGAGTCATGTGCTCTCCAATGGATGCACCAGTTCCACCGATGCCCTGGGTTATGCTTTTAATACCATTCGGTTTGGCCAGGAAGACTGGTTTGTGTCAGGGGGTGTGGAGTCCTGTGTCACTCCTGCCATGATGCAGGGATTTGAAAGAATGAAAGTCAACCCGATGAACTTTAACGATTCTCCAACACGAGGTTCGCGTCCCTTCAACCGAGACCGGGAAGGGTTTGTCCTGGCAGAAGGTTCCTGGATGATTATTCTGGAAGAGCTGGAACATGCCAAGGCACGGGGAGCAGAGATCATTGCTGAAGTTGCCGGGTATGGCACGACCTGCGACGCGTTTCACCGGGTAGCCATGATGCCGGATGGAAAACAGTCATCGAGAGCAATGAACCTTGCCTTGCGTGACGCACAAGTGAATAAAGACGAAGTGGATTATATCAATTTCCACGGGACGTCAACATTGATCAATGATAAAGTCGAAACGCTGGCAGTCAAGCAGACCTTTAACAGCCAGGCCATGAACATTCCGTCCAGTTCCACAAAATCCATGGTGGGGCATCCGCAAGGAGCATCGGGGGCTCTGGGGGTAACCGTCTCGGCACTTTCTTTGAAAAACGGATTCATGACTCCCACCATTAATATGGAAAACCCGGACCCTGAATGCGACATGGATTATGTTGCCAATGTAGGAAGAGAAAACAAAATGAATATTGCCGTCAGCAATTGCATTTCGTTCGGATCAAAAAATTCTGCCATCGTCCTGAAAAACTTTTCATAAAAATAATAAGACCATGAAAATTTTTCCATCCACAATAAAAAGCTTGATGACAGCAATACTGGTTGTCTTCGTTCTGGCAGGTTGTGGCGGAAAACTGGTGGACGTCAATGTCACCATTGTCGATCAGAAGACGGCATTGGAAAACCAGATATTGGGCAGTTATGAAGAGTTGAGCAACGATGTCCTCTTGCTGGCATCGGTACGGTCGGTAGATGAAGAAGGAAAACTCAAGCCCACCGTTGAGATTCCGAAAGGCAAACTGCTGGCACTCAGGTCCATGCAACGGCAGGAATTCAACCGCGACGATATTCAAGGGTTCAAGCAATCCCTTGTAGCCGGCGAGGGCAATGACGGTTTCCTGAAATTTTTCGACAACGAACGGACCCAAACCGATGCCCAGTTTAAGGAATTTGCCGAAGCAATTATTGCGGAAGAGAATGAAGACCGAATGATTATTTTACAGAGAATTGTGGCGACGAACGAAAACTTCACAGAACAGGACCTTCCTAAAATCCAGAAAATCTCTGCCAGCCTCAACCGCGACAACGCCAAACTCGGCGAAAAGGTTCAACGGGAAAACGGCGACTGGAAAATCAACTGATTAACCACAGATATGCCCCTGCGGGGCATGAAGGCAAAGGTTAAATATCACAAACACAGATGGGCAGAGATAAAAATCCCCCCCCTGTGAAGGGGGGTCAGGGGGCTTGCAGTCATTGCAAGCGTAGTGAAGCAATCCAGTTTCATGTCATCCTGAGGCTCTCGAAGGATCGCACCTTTGTTTGCCCACCCTTCGAGGGCCTCAGGGTGGCGGGTAAGGCTCTGGCCTACTGCTCAGCCATCGCTCTTTTCACTTCATCAATATGTTCTTTCACAAATTGTGCCAAGTCTGACAGGCCGGCTTTTTCAACAACCTTCAGCCCTTTCTCATAATAAGTAAGGGCTTTGCTGAGGTCTCCTTTTGCCCTCCATGCTCCGCCAAGGTTATGCCAATGCTTTCCCAGAATCGGATGCTCCGGTCCGAAAATTTTCAAATCAAATTCCAACGCTTTCTCGTGATACTCAATGGCCTTGTCATAATCTCCTTTACCATACCAATTTATTCCTAGGCCAACCCAGACCATTACCACGATGGGATGCTCTGACGTAAGTGACTTTATAACTGATGCTAACTCTTTCTCATAATAGCCAATGGCTTTATCGTAGTCCCTCTTTGCACCCCAAGCCATCCCAAGGTAATGCCAGTCTCTCGCCACATCAAGGTGCTCCGACCCCAATTTTTTCAAATCGGATTCCAACGCCTTACCAAAATAGCCAATAGCTTTGTCGTAATCCCCCTTTTTACTCCAAACCGTCCCAAGATTGTTCCAGATAGTTACTACATCAGGGTGATCGAGACCTAAGGTTTTTAAATCGGACAGAAGTGCTTTTTCATAATACTCAATCGCTTTGTCGTAATTTCCTTTGGAACTCCACGTCACTCCTAGACTATTCCAGTCTTCCGCTACTTTGGGATGCTCGGGCCCGTATGTTTTTAAGTCAAGTTCCAACGCCTTCTCATGGTACTCAATCGCTTTGTCGTATTTACCTTTAGAATCCCACGCCAATCCTAGACTATTCCAGCCCTCTGCTACTTTTGGATGCTCGGGCCCGTATTCTTTTAAAACATATGCTAACGCTTTCTCATGGTATTCAATGGCTTTTTCAAAACCCCCTTTACGATTCCAAACCCTTCCTAGGCTTGTCCAGCTCTCTGCAACTCTATGGTGGTCATGGCCGAACACTTTTAAATTGGTCGCCAACGTCTTCTCAAGATATTGAATGGCTTTGTCGTGATCGCCTTTTATGCCCCATTCAACGCCAAGGTTGTTCCAATCTTTTGCAACTTTGGGATGCTCGGGTCCGTATTTTTTTAAATCGTATGCTAACGCTTTTTCATGGTACTCAATCGCTTTGTCGTGGTCGCCTTTACGACTCCACGCCCCTCCCAAGTTGCCCCAGCTAGACGCTACATTTGGATGTTCAGGCCCAAATGAAATTAAAATTAATCCCAACGCCTTCTCAAGATAACCTATGGCCTTATCGTGCTCACCCTTTTCAATCCACACTAAACCTAAGTTATTCCAATTTGTTGCCATTTTTGAATGTTCGGACCCGTATGTTTTTAAATCGGACTCCAATGCCTTCTCGTAGTATTCAATGGCCTTTTCGTGGTCACCTTTACTACTCCAAGCCCCTCCCAAGTAGCTCCAAGTTGTTGCCACATTTGGGTGTTCAGGGCCTAATGTTTCTATATTTATTTTCAACGCTTTCTCGTAATACCCTAGAGCTGTATCAAATTGGCCTAATGTTTTAGCCAAGAGCCCCGCTTTATTCAAATAAAGGGCGTTACTGGGGAAAAGCTGTGCTGCCTGTTCGTAATAGTTCTCAGCTGCTTTAAAATCAATTCGGTCCTCGGCTAATTTACCCAGCGCGAAGGCCACTGCCGCCCACTCTTCCTCAGGGCTTTTCTCTTTTCCAAGAAGTCGGGTGAACACCTTTTCTACCCACGAAGAATCTCCCTCATCTAGTTTCAGCTTAATGCGGGCTAACTGTTCTTCAGGAATAGAGTTCTTTAACTTTTCGTTTTTAAGTGCCTTTTCAGTTTGTTCCAAAGCATTTTCTCTTTCCTCCAAAGCTTTTTGCGTGTCAGACAGTTTGGCTTGTACACCTGCCAGTTCTTGCTCCAAAGTATGAATTTCTTTAAGACTATTCAAGTCTCCTGAAGTTAATAGATCTTGTTTTAGAGCATCAATTTGCACCTGTAATTTTCTTGCGCGATCATCAAATTCTTTTTTAAGGACCTCTTCAGTCAATCCAGCTGGGGTCTTTGCCGATTCAACTTCCACCTTCACTCCGTCTTTTCCCACACCGAATTGGAAACGGCCGAACTCTCCTCTATTCAGTAATACAGCCAACACAATCCCTGCCATTACTAATAAGGCAACGATAATTCTAACCATCAGGGTCTCCTGATAAACGGGGGTATTAGTGTCTGTAACGTAGCAGAAAAAGTTTAATCAACCGAATAATTTTAAAGGGCAAAAGCGAGATGCTTCGAGAGCCTCAGCATGACAGCTAAACCCCCTCAGTCCCCCTTATCAGGGGGAAGATTATTAAAGTATTGCGCTTGAGTATTTAATCCGCTTTATGGGCAATGCAGTACTGGCCCCACGCCTAGTGGTAGCGTTTTACTATGAGAACGGAATTGATGCCGAACATGCCGAAGGAGTTGTTCATGATGTAATCTACGGAGGGGAGTTTTTCCGGTTTGTTGGCCACGAGGTTGTTCAGGGCGCATTCCGGATCGAGATCGTCCAGGTTGATGGTGGGGTGAACCATATTGTCCTCAAATGCCGGCAGGTTGCCGGAAAGCTCCAGCGTGCCTGCCGCGCCCATGGTATGGCCGATGAAACTTTTTGTGTTGTTGATCCGCGTCTTGCAGTCGTTACCGAAAACTTCACGGATGGCCTTGGTTTCCTGAATGTCTCCCATTTGCGTTGCCGTTGCATGGGCATTGAGGATATCGATGTCGTCCGGTTTGAGTCCGGCTCTCTCCAATGCCAGACGTATGCACTGGGCCTGCCTGCCCGGATCGGGCAAGATGAAATCAATCGCATCGGAGTTCATGGAATAACCGACGATTTCTCCGTAAATTTTTGCGCCGCGCTTCTCTGCATCAGAAAGTCGTTCCAGGGTATAGACCGCGCCGCCTTCCGAGCAAACGATTCCGTTACGGTTTTTATCAAAGGGACGGCTTGCCTTGGTGGGGTCTGCATGCGAGGCCAGGGCACCCTCACTCTTAAAGCTGGCAAAGATACCGAAGGTATGAATACTTTCCGACACTCCTCCCGCTAAAGCGAGATCGACCTCACCGAGGCGCAACATCTGCAAGCCCTGAATGACTCCCAGGTTTCCCGCCGCGCAGGCCGCGCCGATGGTGTAATGCGGCCCGGTGATTTTCATGTTCAATGTCACTTCCCCGGCGGGGTTATTGGAAACCGTACGAGGATTATGATGGTGCGACCAGAACTTGACGTCATAATCATACTGGCTGATGTTGTAGACCTCGTTCTCGGTCTCAACATTGCCATGCTCGGTCACTCCCAGATATACACCTACCTTGGAGCGGTCAATCGCTTCCAAGTCTATTCCGGAATCGGCAACGGCTTCGCGCGAACAGTAGATGGCTACGGACCCGGCCCGGGTACCACGGCGGCGTTCCTTTTTCTTCTGATATTTTAATTCATCAAAATCACAGACCCCGGCATGCACCGTTCCCATATACCGGGTCTCGAAGTTTTCCACTCCCGAAACCCCGTTTAACAGGTTTTGACGAAACTCTTTCAGGTTGTTGCCATTGGGAGCCGTTAATCCGATTCCCGTGATGACAATACGTTGATTAGGGTCGATCATTTTTTTACCAATAAGGCGACTGCGTAAGCGGCGATGCCTTCTTCCCGCCCGGCAAAACCAAGCTTTTCTGTTGTGGTGGCCTTGATATTAACCCGGTCGATTTCTACATCGAGCGCCGAGGCAATATTTTTTTTCATTTCCGCAAGATGTGGAGCCAGCTTCGGTTGTTGCGCCACGATCACCGAATCGACATTGGCAAGTTTGAAACCTTTACACATGCCCATGACTTCTTTGAGCAAATGCAGGCTGGAGACGCCTTTCCATTTCGGGTCGGTATCCGGGAAATACTTACCGATATCTCCCGCACCCAACGCTCCAAGCAGAGCATCGCACAGGGCGTGCACCAGAGCATCGGCATCCGAGTGCCCGTCCAGTCCCATCGAATGGGGAACATCGACTCCGCCCAGGATGAGTTTTCTGCCCTCAACCAGACGGTGCACATCGTAACCATTGCCAATACGAATATCAGGTAAATTCATTTCTCAAATAACCCCCCTGGCCCCCCTTATTACCCCTTCGGGGCATGAAGGCTAAGGAAAAATATAACACAGGGGGAAGATTATTAAAGTATTGCGCTTGAGTGTTCAGCCTGCTTTACGGGCAATGCAGTGCTGGCCCCACGCCTAGTGGTGGGTGACGGTAATGAGTTTAGTGGTTTCTTCACGGGCCCAGTGGTCGGCATCCAGAACATTTTGTAATTCATGCAGAGGAACCGGGCTGTGATTTTGCATAACCATGCGAATGATCTCTGCGATATCTTTATAGGGGATCAGTTCATCGAGGAACGCCTGCACCGCGATTTCATTGGCGGCATTGAGTACTGCCGGCATGGTCTGGCCCATTTCCATAGCATCCATGGCCAACTGCAGGCAAGGGAACCTTTCAAAGTCCGGCGCCTCAAAAGTCAGGTTTCCCATTGTGGCCAGGTCTAAAGAGGGCAGTTCACTTTCAAACCGATCCGGATAAGTCAGCGCGTAGGCAATGGGAACCCGCATATCCGGAAGCCCCAACTGCGCGATGATAGATGTATCGACAAACTCGATCATCGAATGAATGATACTCTGTGCGTGAACGATGACTTCGACCTTCGTATCCACACCGAACAACCATTTGGCTTCTATGTACTCAAGGCCCTTGTTCATCATGGTGGAAGAGTCGATGGTGATCTTGGCTCCCATACTCCAGTTGGGATGATTGAGCGCATCTTTCACCGTGACGTTTTCCATCTGCTTGAGGGTAAAAGTTCTGAAAGGTCCGCCGGACGCGGTCAGGACAATTTTCTTGATACGCTTGGGTTTTTCTCCGTTTAAAGCCTGGAAAATTGCGCTGTGTTCGCTGTCAATGGGGATGATGCGGGTCCCGGTGCGTTCCGCTTCTTTAAGAACCAGTTCCCCGGCTATGACGAGTGTTTCCTTATTGGCAAGCGCTAGATTTTTACCGGCTTTGAGAGCGGAAAGAGCAGGGAGCAATCCGGCACTTCCAACCACTCCGGAAACAACCAGGTCGGCTTCCGGCAACGAAGCGGCAGAAACCGTGCCCTCCGGACCGGAAACAATTTCCACATCCAAATCGCCAACAAGTTCTTTTAACGCGTCTACTTTTGTGGAGTCAAACAGGGCCGCGAATGCGGGTTTGAATTTTCGAATCTGGTGAGCAAACAGCTCTACATTACTTCCGGCGGACAAAGCACAAACCTGAAAATTTTCAGGGTAACGCTCTACAACATCCAGCGTGTTGACGCCGATAGAACCCGTTGAGCCAAGAAGGGATATTTTTTTCATGAGGTTGCCCTGACAACGGGGTTTAAGGGAGTCTGGTTCTCTTATTATGTTCCCAGGAACAGTTGGTGATAACAATAGAAAGCCGGGCCCGCGAACAACAAACTGTCAATGCGATCGAGAAAACCACCGTGGCCCGGAATCAATGAGCCAGAATCTTTCACCCGACAATTTCTTTTTATCAAAGATTCCGAAAAATCTCCAAACTGACCGATGATACCGCATATAAAGGCCACAATCAAACAATGCGTTAGCGAAAATCCCTCGAAAAACCATAATTTGGCGAGCCCTGCGGCTAAAAGGGTTCCCAGTACATTAGCGATAGCCCCCTCCACCGTTTTATTGGGACTGATCACAGGCAGGAGCTTGTGCTTTCCCAGACTCCGACCGCCGTAATAAGCTGCCGCGTCACCGGCCCAGACCAGTAGCAGGAGGAACACGATCATTTGGCTTCCGCCTTCCAGGCTATGAATCAACAGAAAGTATCCGCCTAATCCCGCAACGTAAAAGACCCCTAATAACGTATAGGCAATAGGGTCCAAAGCCACTCGCACATTATTTTCCCTGAAGAACCAGGCGGTAAACAAAATTACAGGAAACACGATGGCAAAAAGAAGTATAAATTCTGTTCCCAGATAGAAACCCAATAGAAGCAGGAAACTCAACACCCCCCCCTCAATGGGGAAACCCTCCATGCCCATATTTGCAATCATGGAAAAATATTCGTAGCTGGCAACCAAAACAATTGCCGCAACAAGAAAAAAGAACAAAAGGGGAGAACCGTACAACACAACCCCCAGCACAAGGGGAATGGCAATGACTCCACTGATAACACGTTTCAAGAGCCGACTCCTGTCAGATTAGGATAAAGCGAAATATTCAAGGTAGCGGGTGCAGGTTTCAAAGTAGGAATCGTCAAGGTTCGAGATCAGGCTTTTACTATTTGCTCTTGCGTCATTCCAAAGCGCCGCTCTCTGCCTTGGAAGTCTATGATCGCATTCAGGAAGTCGTCGTCCGAAAAGTCCGGCCACAACACATTGCTGTAAAATAATTCGGTGTAAGCACTCTGGTATAAAAGAAAGTTGCTGATCCTTCTTTCCCCGCTGGTACGGATAATCAGGTCTGGATCAGGAAGCGGGTAGGTGGAAAGGAACGATTCAAACAGGGACGGGTCAATTTCTTCCGGCCTGAGTTGTCCCGAACGCGCCTGTTCGGCAATTTTTTTTACAGCATCTATAATTTCCTGCCTGCCTCCGTAACTCAGGGCCAGGGTAAGAACCATGCCCGTGTTGTCGCGAGTATCTTCCATGGAATCATGGATCAATTTTTGAATTGCCTCGGGCAATTCCTCAATATGCCCAATGGTATTGAAGCGGATATTCTCTTCCTTCATTCGCTTCAGTTCCTTGTTCAAATAAAAACTCAGAATTTTCATGAGCGTACCGATTTCCGCAGAAGGTCGGTTCCAGTTCTCATCTGAAAATGAATAAAGGGTCAGGGCTTCCAGGTTGAGTTTTCGGCTCAGGGTAACAATGCGGTCTACTACTTTGACTCCTGCCCAATGACCTTCAACCCGCGGGAGGGAATGGTTCTGCGCCCAGCGTCCATTGCCATCCATAATAATGGCAACATGCCGGGGCAAACGACTGGGATCTATTTTTTCCTGTAACGCTGTATTGACCAAGAAGGCGACTCCTGATTAATCGGCCAAACCGAGCAGTGAGAAGAAGAGAGGCTCTCTGACAAACATACTACCAAAATATCACTTCATACATCCATCACATCTTTTTCTTTAGCCTGAGCAATTTTATCGACTTCGGCAACAAACTTGTCGGTGATTTTCTGGATATCATCAACACCTTTGTGGCTTTCGTCTTCAGAAATTTCGTGGTTTTTTTCTGATTTTTTCATTTTATCGTTAACATGCTTGCGCACATTCCGGATCGCCACCTTGCTTTCCTCAGCATATTTTTTTACCAGCTTAACCAATTGTTGCCGACGCTCATTGGTCAACGGTGGAATGGTGAGCCGGATCGACTTGCCATCGTTGTTCGGAGTCAGTCCCAGATCTGAAGACTGGATGGCTTTTTCGATTTCCTTCAAAAGCGATGCTTCCCAAGGCTGGATAGTCAGGGTTTGGCTGTCCGGAGCACCCAAAGTCGCCACCTGCTTTAAAGGAGTCGGAGTTCCGTAATAATCGACCTTGAGATCATCCAACAGGGCCACCGAAGCCTGACCTGTCCGCAATTTGCCTAACTCAAGATGGAAGTGGTCGATTGAGATCCTCATTTTCTTTTCCGCTTCCTGGATTAAATCCGCAATCATTTTTCGCCCCCCACTGTGGTACCGAGTTTTTCACCCAACAGAACCCGTTTAATACTATGTTTATTACGAACATTAAAAATAACCAACGGCAGTTTGTTATCCATACAAAGAGATATTGAGGTCGAATCCATAACCTTCAAACCCTTATTCAGCACATCCAGATAAGACAGCTCCTGGAATTTCGTTGCCGACTCATCGGTCATGGGGTCGGCGGTGTAAATTCCATCGACCTTTGTGGCTTTGAAAATTACTTCCGCGTCAATTTCCATAGCTCTTAGAGATGCCGCAGTATCGGTGGTGAAATAGGGGTTGCCCGTTCCACCTGCGAATATAACAACCCGCCCTTTTTCAAGGTGACGAATCGCACGACGGCGCACATAGGCTTCCGACACCGCCCGAATTTCGATCGCTGATTGCACGCGGGTGGGAATTCCAACACGCTCCAAAGCATGTTGCAACGCCAGACCGTTGATCACCGTTGCGAGCATCCCCATATAGTCGCCGGTAGTGCGTTCGATTCCTATGGAACTCAAGGATGCGCCTCGCAGAATATTGCCACCTCCAATAACAATGGCAATTTCCACTCCCAGCTCTTTGGCCTCACGGACTTCTTCCGAGATATTTGTCAGGGCGCCTTCATCCAGGCCAAACTCGCCTTCTCCGGCAGCCAGACTTTCCCCGCCAAGCTTCAACAACACCCTTTTATAAATCGGTTTATCCATTAAATTTCAAATCTTGCAAATTTACCAAGATTGATATTTTCACCCAACAAGGCAATTTTCTGTTTGATCAAATCGCCAACGGTAATATTGCTATCCTTGACGAAGGCTTGCTCAAGCACACAGTTTTCTTCGTAGAATTTTTCCATTTTTCCCGATACGATCTTCTCAATAATGTTTTCCGGTTTTCCCGATTCCTTGGCCTGGTGAGCATAGATCTCTCGTTCTGTTGCCAGAATGTCTTCGGTCACCTCTTCGCGAGTAGCAAAACGCGGCTTCGAAGCGGCAATATGCATGGCAATATCCTTGGCCAGCTCCTGAAAATCAGGGGTGTTGGCTACAAAATCCGTTTCGCAGTGGAGTGCCAACAACACTCCGACTTTGCTACCCTGATGAATGTAGGTGCCAATTTTTCCTTCAGTGGTCTGGCGATCGGCCTTTTTATCTGCCTTTGCCAGTCCTTTTTTCCTGAGGAACGTGATCGCATCTTCCACATCGCCCTTGGTTTCTTTCAGGGCCGATTTGCATTCCATGATTCCTGCGCCTGACTGGGAGCGCAATTCTTTAACCATCGCAGCAGTTATTTCCATTCCATTTCCTTAATCAATAAATTGTTTGTCAAAATTAATTCTCCCCACGACAACCAGCTACCCAAACTCCCAGCTTTTGCCTGCTGTGGGATTGCCTTGGCTCTTCACAAAGAGAAATCGCTTGTTTCTTAACCTAATAGGAACCCAGGGATAGTGGTTCAGGCAGGCATTGGGTTTTAGCTGTTCTCGTTTTCACTGGCGACCGGAGTCGATGCCGGTGTATCACTAGGCACGGGCTTTTCCTCTGCACTTTCTTTTGTCTCGGCCTTTTTAGCTTCTACTTTTTTGGCCTCGGCTTTTTTAGCTTCTGCTTTTTTAGCTTCTGCTTTTTTGGCTTCTTCTTTTTTAGCCTCTGCTTTTTTTGCTTCTGCTTTTTTAGCTTCTACTTTTCTAGCCTCTTCTTTTTTAGCGTTTTCTTTTTCCTGGTGGATCCTGTGCATTTCCTGCCCTTCCAGACAGATATCCGCAATCCTGTGAGAAAACAGTTTGATGGAACGCATCGCGTCATCGTTTGCCGGGATAGGAAAGTCCACATCCTCTGGGTTGGCGTTGGTATCAACCATAGCTATAATTTTAATCCCCAGCTTTCTACCCTCGGCCTGCGCTATTTTTTCTTTACGGGTATCGACGATGAAAAGGGCATCCGGCAAATCCTTCATGTTTTTGATACCCCTGAAAAATTTATTCAGCTTGGCAATTTCTCTTCTCATTCTCAGAGCTTCTTTTTTATGTAAGAGATCAAACTGATTTTCTTCGTCCATCTTCTCCAGTTCGTGCAACCGGGCAATGCTTTTACGAATGGTGGCAAAGTTTGTCAATGTTCCGCCCAACCATCTCTGGTTGATGTAGTACATTCCGCAACGGGTGGCTTCTTCGGCAATCAACTCCTGCGCCTGTTTTTTGGTCGCCACAAAAAGAATCTTCTTACCTGCCTGAGCCATGTCCCGGACATATTTTTCAGCTTCCTGAAAACGAGCCAGGGTTTTCTGCAGATCAATAATATATATCCCGCTTCGCGCCCCATAAATATAGGGTTTCATTTTGGGGTTCCAGCGATTGGTCTGATGTCCGAAATGGACTCCGGACTCCAGTAGTTGTTTCATTGTAATTTCAGACATTTAAACTCCTTAAAAGTTAATGGGTTGTACCTTCGCCTCCATCATCTCGCGCCAAGAACCCGTAGGCCACCCTTGGCTTGATCCAGAAGCGTGCGTGATTTTTTGGGAAGTCCCCGATAGGGGGAAACCAAGTTGTGGCTCAGACTAACATATTCAACATCATGTAACAACCACCACTGGGCGTGGAGCCAGTACTGCATTACCCATAGAGCAAACTGAGCACTCAAGCGCAATACTTTTATATTGCTCCCTCTTTGGGACAAATCCAACCCTCCCTCAGTCCCTCCCTATGAAGGGAGGGAAGTACTGGGCAAAGGCTTAATTGAGCCGAGATGACCTGCTGTTCGCCAAATAAAGCTACTGCCCTTTGCCATCGGCGGCTCGCCGACGGCCCAGGCTAATGCCAATAGATTCAGCGGTATGGATCAATTGCGAGTCGGGTGGAACCTGACGAACGAGTCCTGCCAGGCTTTCAAGCGGTACCAGAACAATATCTCGGGCTTGCAACGCCACCATATTGCCAAATTTTCCTTCTGCGGCGGCCTCTACCGCATGGATCCCTAAGCGGGTGCCGAGAACCCGGTCGAATGACAGGGGAGTGCCACCCCGCTGAGTATGCCCCAAAACCGTGCAACGCACTTCAAGGTCAATGTGGTCACTCAATTGTTTCGCTATATAATTACCCACCCCACCCAGCTGGGCCACTCCCTGCAAACGGGTGGATGCCGCTTCACTGGTGATCGCTTCCTTGCCAGTCTCTTTCGCGCCCTCTGCTACCACGATGACGCTGAAAGGACTTCCACCCTCTTGCCGCAAGCGAATTTTTTCCAGCACCTGTTCCAGATCATAGGGGATTTCCGGGATGAGGATGACATGGGCTCCTCCAGAAATCCCGGCTTCCAGAGCAATCCAGCCGGTGTCCCGGCCCATGACCTCCAGAACCATGACCCGCTGGTGACTCTCTCCGGTGGTTTGCAGTCGATCCAGCGCGTCACAGGCCACCTGCACAGCAGTCTGGTAGCCGAAGGTGTAGTCCGTACCCATCAGATCGTTATCGATTGTTTTGGGGATGCCAATCACCGGCACTCCTCTTTCAAAAAACTTGTAACCCAGTTGCAGGGTTCCATCCCCTCCCACCACAAACAAGCAGTCCAGACCGAGGCGTCTGAAATTTTCGATCGACTGTTGGGAATAATCCTGAGTTGTCAGGTGGCCGTCTTTGTTGAACTGACGGTATTCGAAGGGATCGCCTTTATTGGTGGTCCCGAGAATGGTTCCGCCCAAAGGCAGGATGTCCCGGGTTCCGGTCACAGTAAGTTCTCTGTGCCGGTCAAAAATCAGGCCCTCGAAGCCCTCCTCAATGCCTATGACTTCTGCCCCATAACTGATAATCGCTGACCGGGTAACCGCCCGGATCACCGCATTGAGGCCGGAGCAATCTCCTCCTCCAGTCAGAATTCCAACACGTTTAAGGCTCATGAGAAAGCGCCGTTTGTAGCGGTTCCGCGATCAGGTCATAATCGGCAACCCCTTTAATTTTTGCAGAAATGATTTGTCCGGGCTCGGCTTCACATTTTTCGAGCAGGACCTGCCCGTCAATATCCGGAGCCTGGGAGGCAAGCCTTCCGGTCATCAAATAGTTTTCCTGCGGATCAAAGCCTTCCACCAAAACCGATTCCACCCGGCCTATGCGTTCCCGGTTTTTTCTAAGAACAATTTCCTGTTGGAATCCCATCAGAATATTTTTCCTTTCTTCTTTCACTTCCTGAGGAACCCGGCCAGGGTAATCGTAAGCAGTAGTGCCTTCTTCATCCGAATAAGTAAAAATTCCAACATGGTCGAATTCCATTTCACAAAGAAACCGGACCATGTGTCGAAAGTGCGCTTCGGTTTCCCCTGGAAAGCCGGTAATAAATGTGGTTCTCAAGGCCGCATCCGGAATTTTCAGCCGAACCTCATCGAGCATTTTCCTGACTCCGAGTTCGGTCTCCTGCCGCTTCATGCTTTTGAGCATCTCGTCATGCGTATGTTGCAGGGGCACATCAATGTAGCGGCAGACTTTGGGTTCGGACGCGATGAACTCAATCACCTGCGAGTTCAAAAAGGTCGGATAACAATATAAAAGCCGCAACCACTCCACCCCTTCGACCTTTGCCATTCCCTCCAGCAGGCGAACCAGCCCGTCTTTCATGCCCAGGTCAAAACCGTACATGGTGGTGTCCTGCGAAATCAGGTTGAATTCCTTGACTCCCTTGCGGGCCAAGTGCTCGGTCTCGGCAAGAATGGATTCCGGAGAACGACTGCGAAATTGTCCGCGCATTTTCGGAATGATGCAAAACGCGCAACGGTTGGAACAACCTTCGGCAATTTTTAAATACGCCGTATAAAAAGCCGTTGTTAATAACCGGTCTGTATAAGACTCATAATATTCGGCAGGAGTGGCAACATGATTTTTTGATGATGAGGTCCCATTTTCATCGATGATATTTTTCAATTGCGGATATTGACCCACCCCCAGCATGTGGTCGATTTCAGGAATTTCATCAAGGAGTTCCTGACTATAACGTTCAGCCAGGCAACCAGTGACAATCAACTGTTTGCATTTTCCCGCTGCCTTGTGCCGGGCCATTTCCAGAATCGTATCGATCGATTCTTTTTTGGCAGACTCAATAAAACCGCAGGTGTTGACAATGATCACCTC
>Ga0233434_1000172_pt1 | contig 83276 bp, 64 predicted proteins | sample SI_122_August201_4_FD_182738 | JGI IMG/M metagenome (GOLD analysis project Ga0233434, IMG submission 182738) | Seawater microbial communities from Saanich Inlet, British Columbia, Canada - SI_122_August2016_120_MG | ecosystem: Environmental > Aquatic > Marine > Inlet | place: Canada: British...
GTTGTGTATACGGTTTGTAATGCTCTGTATAGAATGAAGTAAGTTTTTCAGTGAGTTCAACGGTTTCCTTCTTGGGTGGTTTACCTTGTTTAGTATGTTTTTCGCCACAAACAACCTTCATAACATTCAAAATCAAAATCTTATCAATAATAGGTATGGTTTGTGAGTGTGTTTGGTAATGATAAAGAGTATACATTTTTAGAAATTGTAAAGTGTGAATAACGATTTTATGTGCCTTGATAACTACATCATTGATTTTCGTTGTGTTGATTTCAGGGTGTTTCAGTATGCTTTTTAGAGAAGTTTTTGTGGATTTGAAAAACTCGTGTGGTTTCTCTTTCGCCTTTTCCATCCCTATACATTTACTAAACATTTTATTTTAAATAGTTTTTCCGCATATGTATTTATTCCTAAATATTTTCATTTTTCTCCTTTTCTAATTTTTCTTTTCTTTTCAAATATGCTCGCCTTCTATATTCCTTTAATTTATCAGGATTTTCTTCTTTTAATTTATGTAAATAATTGGATCCATTTTCCATAACTTTTTCTTTATTTTTTTCATAATATTTCTTGTGATTTTTACCACTTGTATATTTTTTTAATCGTTCTTCAAGTTCATTTACACGTTGTTTTAACGTTTCATTCTCATTTATAATTTCATCAATATTATTATCCATTTTACTAAATATATACATATAATTTTTAAATAATTTTATGTATATAATATTCTTACCGTGTCATTTTAAATCTTCAAAGGTATAAACTAATGTATAGTGACAATAATTTATTGTTTATCCAGCAACTATATGATGAATATCCTTGTTCTCTGTTCACATCAGATGCGTCTAAATCGGGCGCCATTAATTCATCCTGTATATCGTCCTCACAAAACGAAGATATATGATAACTATTTTCTTTATTCTCAGTATTCCATACTTCTGTATTTTTTTTCAAATTGATCAATTGAATTATTTTAGTATTTGCATTTTCTAAATCACTAAATGATGGATATGGTGTTGTTTTATGAACATATGGTTCCTTATTTTGTGACATAATATTATCCAATATTATATTATATGCAAATAAAATGAAGATCATTATACATAAAATATGACTGATAATCAGGTAAATAAGTATTACAATTATATAATTATACAACTATAAAATAAGTTATTGAGAATATATGGAAAAATATAGTGAGAATTTGGTGTAATATCATAACCATTTTGACATTAGTATCGATTGGTATCAGGTGTGAATACCCAACACTAGATTGGATAGTAACGGAAGTAAATAAACAATCTATAAATTCTATTTCATCTTTGGTTGTTCTATCATCCAACACTTCTAATTCATGACTCATCAAATAATAAATGTATGAGAATAATAAAATGAATACCACATTAAATAATACAATAGTTAATAAACTACCTATTCTTTTTTTCAGCATCTTATAAAAATACTATATTATAATACTTTACACATACAAGGATTGATTTGTAACTACATATTTTAATGTTAATTGAGATATATCTCTTAGCTTACTTAAAAACTCCATATCCCCTGTAATTTCAGCGACCTTTTCCATCTCTGCTGAAATATTGTTTATTTTCAACAAAGCTTTAACAAATTCTCCTAAAAAAATTCCTTTATCTCTTGCTAGTTTATCTAATATTTGTCTACATTCTGCAGGATTATTACACGAACACCAATCTACAACATAACTCACTAAATCAAAATGAATATCATAATCTAAACCACTATTGATACCTTGTTGTGTTTCTTTCTTTTGGAATTCGTCATAAAGTTGTTTTACATCAAACAAAAGGTTGGTCAAATTTGGCGCATCTATGTTTGGCTGGTAGGATTTCATATCATCATTAATGGTTAGATTTGTAAAACAGCTAAATAATGCCACTAACTCGTGAGAGGTTAACCTCTGTAATTTTTTCTGTTCAATCAATTTCCCAAATGCTAAAGAATGAATTTCTTTTATATTACTTGCTATTTTGCCTCTAGTAGTTAGTGTAGTAGTGCCTTGGCTATCACTATTATCTAACTCAACATATCCCTCTTCAGCCAATAGTTGTATAACATTTTCTATAGAATAGTCCATGTAGTTAGAAGCTTCTTTGTATTCCTTTTCATAAATTTGCAACTGTAATGTGAGCTTGTTTCTGTTGTCTGTTGATTTATTAAAAATTCTACTATTGGCTTCAATATTTGGGTATTCAGCTTTTAATTCATCTATATGAGAATACAATTTCGCACGTTTTTTGGGTGCTACTTTTTCTATTTGTTGGCATGTGTCTAAATAATCCTGATACACTTTAGCCATCTTTTCATCGTAATGTTTAGTTCCTTTGTTATTTGTTTCGTCTATTTCTTTCTGTGTCCTTGTTATCTTATTATAAATTCCCTTAAGTTGCTCGTCAATATCGTTAGTTATCATACTTTTTCTAGCAAAAGATTTTACATTCGAATCGCCAATATCAATCAAGTTCAACAAAAGGTTATACGATATTTTAAATTTGGAAATCAAGCTTTGTGGCGCGCCTGATAACATCTGTTTATATTCCCATTTGGATGTATCACGAAACAAATTGTTCAGGTGAATAACATTTCCAACTGTGTCTAGACCTAATCTTCCTGCACGTCCACTTGCCTGTACAAATTCATGACCCAATAAACATCTAAATTGGTCTCCATCATGCTTATTTATATCCGTAAATATTGTTGTTTTGACAGGTAAATTAAGACCAATAGCAACCGTTTCTGTGCAGAATAACATCTTGATATATCCTTTGGCAAAGAATAATTCTACAATCTCTCTTAAAACAGGCATCATACCCGAGTGATGTGTAGCTATTCCTTTTTCTAAAAGTGATACTAATGTATTGTATTCTGGAAGAAGCAAGTATTCTTCATAGTTGGGTAATTTTCGAATAATATCATCGCATTCGCGTTTAACTGTATACGGTATTTTACTATCAAACTCAAGCAAAGGTACTGTTAATTCTTTTGCGCATATATCTATTTGTCTCCTCGAAAAAACATAACATAATGCAGGCAACATGTTTTTCTCTACAAGTAACTTGGATACATTATTTAGGACGTGATTCCGTTTTACCCTAACCTTATTTTTACCGAACAAGTCGAGCGTTTTAGCAACTTTGTCATAATGATCATTATCAAACTTACCTTTTGCGTCCTGAATAACAAACAATTTATTAGTTATATTTTTTACTTCACTTTGTACTGCTTTATCTTTGACTAATTTAAATATGGAATTATTTGTAGTAATATAAGAATAATGTGTTAATGGTACTGCTCGTACTGTTTTCTTGACTAGGTATACTATTTTCTCTGTATTATCGCTGGGTTGTTCGCCTCTATTCTCCAGCCAATATGCAAACTTACTAGGATCATCTAACGTTGCAGATAAACCTATCATCTGAATATGTCTAGGAAGCATCATAATACTATTCTCCCATACATGTCCTCTATCTTTGTCATTAATCATGTGTATTTCGTCAAAAACAACAGCTCCTAGGTCAGTTTCAATATCCATATCGAACGAAACCGATGATACTACATTATCTGTTTTGCTCTGGATTTGATACAGTTTGTTTAGTAGTATCTCAGTAGTCATAATGAGAACATCTGCGTCTGGGTTTGTTTTAATATCACCTGTAATGAGACCAAACGTAATATGCGGATATTTATTAGTGAAATCATAATACTTTTGATTCGATAATGCCTTTATAGGCGAACAATATATTGTTTTCTTTCCTTTAGCGTGAAAATAATCCAACGCAAACTCAGCAGGTAAACTTTTACCACTACCAGTAGGAGCAGTAACCAATACATGATTACCTAATACAATTCCTTCTAATGCCCATTTTTGAAATATATGCAACTCATAACTAAATTTTTCAAAATACTCTTTATATTTTGAAAAACTATCCTCAGGATAAGACGTAATAGAACACACTTTTACCATTATTAATATATATACTGACACCATATCTTTAAACCATTACATTATAGTATTTACTAAGACAATATTCTGATGTTGAATAGGACCCCTCTCATAATATCCTTGATATATTATGTAAAAATATTTTATCTACAACGTTTATGAAAAATATAATTTATTGTTTTTGGTGTGGGTCAAATCCTATGTCTAGACAACGTCATTTATGCTTAGAGCAATTGAAAAAAGTGACATTATGTGAAGTAGTATTAGTTACGCCACATTCTTTAGGTAAATATTTATTAGACGACCATCCATTATATCCCTCATTTTTTTATTTATCACAAACCCATAAGGCAGATTATTTAAGAACATATTTTATGAGATTTCATGGTGGTGGGTATACTGATATTAAGCAAACTACGGGTAGTTGATTACGCTCATTTCAACAAATAAATAACAGCGATAAATGGATAATTGGGTATAAAGAAGTACGGGGTGGTGTAGCGTATCTTCCGTTATCTAATAATTGGCATGAACTTCTTGGTAATTGTGCATATATATGTAAACCTAATACACCAGTTGTAGTTGAGTGGTATAATGAAATGATGAAATTAATGGACGAGAAATATAATGAATTACAAAAGTTTCCAGCAAAGTTTCCCCAAGATAGTAAAGAACTAAATAATGGTTATCCTATAGAATGGAATGAAATGCTTGGAAGAATATTTCACAGAGTTCTGTACAAATACAAAAATAAAAGTTTGAATACTCTTCCTATATGTAGTTTCAAATCATATAGATAATTATAGATAATAATATATAATGGATAAGATTAGTGTAGTGATTGCGACTTATAACAGATTCAAATATCTGATAAACACCATAAAATCGATTAATAACCAAACCTACAAAAACATAGAAATTATAGTTGTGAATGATAAATCAACAGATCCATCGTATTATAAATATGATTGGTCACAAACTAATGTCAAAATGATTCATCTACCAAAAAATACTAAGAATATATTTGGTCATGCATGTGCTGGCTTTGTTAGAAACAGAGGTATCCAAGAATCTTCGGGAAAGTATATTGCATTTTGCGACGATGACGATATATGGTTTCCTAAAAAGATAGAACTGCAACTCGAAGCAATCAAAAGAACAGGTTGTAAAATGTCTTCTACGAATGGCTGGATAGGAAAGGGCGTGTTTAATCCCGACAAAAAATACCCCCCATATCTAGGACATTATAATCACCCAAAAAAATCTACACAAGAGAAAGATACTAAGGTTACTAGTGAACAGAAAGATGTTATAATATACCAAAACGGGTTTCCAAGTATATGGAATTTAGAATTTTTGAAGCCAGTTAATCATGTTATTTGTTCTTCTGTTTTACTCGAGAAATCAATTTTAGATAAAATAAATAATATGAAACATGTAAAAAATGGCGTTGAGGATTATGATTGTTGGCTAAGAGCATTAGAACATACAAATAGCGTATTTGTGAATGATATGTGCTTTTATTATGACCTTAAACATGGCGACGGTAAGAATTATTAAACAATTTATTATAATATGTATTTTTCCTATATATTATATCAATAATCACACAGGATATTTGTATTACTGACAAATAAAATAAAACCCTAAATTCTTACCATATTTTCAAATGTCGGCTTTCAAATCGCCTAAATATTCATACCCCAGGATTTAAACGCAGTTGGGTGTTTTTTTCTTCCGAAAGTATTTTGCATTTTTCAAAATTGGACATAAAAAAAATGTCCAAAATCAGGAAACCCCGACAAAACCTCCGAAAAAAACTCAAAAAGTCACATCAGAGCATAATGCTCTAAATTTCGTTTTTCGTCGAAAATATTTGTTACGATAAAAAAAATAATTGTGAAAATTTGCATCGGGGGGATAATTATACCTCGAAAAAAAATGATGACAAATGATGACATAAAAAATGCCGAAAAAGACGAAAAAATGCCGAAAAAAATACGCATTTTAAGGGATGGGTTTAGTAAGAGGGTATTTTTACAAAAAAATAATTGTTACCATCTTTCCATAATGATGACAAATGATGACAAAATGATGACAAAAAATGCCGAAAAAATGCCTTATTGTAAATAGTAACAATAATTGTCTAGGACCCATTTTTCTCTTACTGACAATTTTTCGTCCTCTATAATTAACCAAAATTAGCAAATTTATGAAAATCGAAGAAAATCGACAAAAACTCAAAAACCCAAAATTTGAAAAAAAATGAAAAACAAAATTTCAAAAATTGGAAAATCTGAAAATGAAAAAATCGTTAATATCTCAAATTGAAAATCCGCAATATTATACTTTATAAAATAATAATGGCTAGCTACACCGTTTATATTTTGTGTGGATATACATAAATTCTTTATTTTTCGTAATAAAGTATTTAGGCATTTTCTATGTCATCATATATATAATGACAAATGATGACAATAAAAATTCCAAAAAATGCCTGGAATTCATATGTACAGCATGTGACTTTAAATGCAGTAAGAAAAGCAATTATACTAAACACTTATTGACACGTAAACACAAAATGATGACAAATGATGACATGAAAAATGCCAGATCAATCGCGTCAACTCCGCCCAAACCTACACACATATTGACACATGCACATACACCCGAAACTAAACGCACAACCATATCTACCTCTAGAGCTAAACCATATAGTTGTTCATGTGGTAAAAGCTACAAACATCGACAGGGTTTATCGGTTCATAAAAGAAAATGTGGTTATACCCCAGACGGTAATAATATAGCTAATATAAACACTAGTAGTATTGATGGTATATCAGGCGCATCTTCAGCCGAAGAGGTGTCATTATCTGATAATCAACTGATAACCCTAGTTTTAAATCAAAACCAAGAATTAATCAAACACAGTCAAGATATCAACAACAAAATGACCGAGTTTATGAAGAAGGATTGTACAAAAACTACTAATAATAATTATAACAAAACATTCAATCTGAATATTTTCTTACAAGATGATTGTAAAGATGCTATGAACATTATGGATTTTGTCAACTCATTAAAGCTACAAATGTCAGATTTAGAAAATGTGGGGAAACTAGGCTACATAAATGGTATATCAGATATAATTGTGAAGAACTTACAGGCATTAGATATTACCAAACGTCCGCTACACTGCAGCGATATCAAACGAGAGGTTATGTATGTCAAGGACGATAATCAGTGGGAACGCGAAGACAGAGAGAAGAAAAAACTACGAAGAGCAATAAAACACGTAGCACATAAGAACTCAAAAATATTGAATGAGTTTAAAGAAATGTATCCTGATTGTTTAAGTAACGAATCTAAAAAATCAGACCAATATGCCAAATTATTAGTTGAATCTATGGGCGGTTCAGAAATGGACAATACAATAAGTGAAAACAAAATTATAAAAAACATCGCAAAAGAGGTAATCATAGATAAGTAAAATATAAATATTACAGCATTATAATCTATAGCGTTATATCATTTCATTAGTGTCATCTTTGTCACTAACGAATTGCAATCTTATTTTTCGTTTGAATTTCGACTCGTTGTGGAATAAAAACAATCTCACGGTTTTTTGTTCGTACAATTGATATTCCTCTGATACAGATACATACGAAGACATTTTCAATTCAGGTAAATACACAGAATACCTGTACATATCTTTCGACTTTTTATCTACCTCAAAAATATATCCAACGTAACTTTTATTCAGTATTTCACTACTATTACTACATAATTCCAGCAAGTTCGTATCATTCTGAACCTTTCGTATTGATTTCATGCTTTTATTTATGTAATCTAAATCAGACACCCAATAAGTATAAAACGCAGATGCTTTCGCCGATAACATGTTTGGATTAATCATTTCCTGCATCTTTATCATGTTGAGTAAGTCAACCATCCTACGTATTGGACTCGTTATTTGTATATAAGCATCTAATCCTAGCATATCATGTCTAACTTCACTAACATCGCTGATAGCCATACCATTCACATATTTTCCTGTTGAATTGGATATGATTTGTATAAATTTGCTTACATCACTATTTATGTTTTCTGGAGGTTTTACATTTTGTTTATTTATATTATTTTTAAATATGCCCATTTTTTCACCAAGCATTTTCTGCGCGGTTTGATGATTCATCAACATCATTAAATAAGCCACCATATCATGGCTGTCATTTATACTATCCATATACTTATACTTACCTTTCTCTAATAAGTTCTTACAAATCTGGAGTGCTTCTTTGTAGTCGGTATTTTTTAATAATTTTTTGTCTTCATAATGGTAGTTTTTATAAACATTAATAAAAGCATTCTTGTATTTAATATCTACGATTGTATTCGTGTTAATATCGATGTATGTATCCATGCAAAACGATACCCGATTAGTATTCTCTAATAAACTAGCCAGATGGTCTGATAACATCGCTGGTAACATAGACCTTTTTTTATCGGGCAAATAAATCGTAGACACTCTTCTAGAGCATGAATCCCAAATATTCAACACATCAAGTAAAATACTAACGTTTGATATATAGATACTTAACAAAGCAACGTCTTTACTCACATAATTTATGCTGAACCCATCATCTAAATCACTACTATTTTCAGGGTCAATCGTGTACACTTTCCAATTTTTGTGATTGGTTCTATTTTCAATATTTGGATACTTTTTATCTATTAATTGCATGAAACCGTCTGCATTATTATCGGTTGAGGATATGTTTTTTATTGCACTTGCGACATCTTTATTCAACCTACTCATGGATATATTCAGTTCCTTACAATAGAGTTGGTACTCGTAAAAATGATGTAGATTGCTCACCTCACCAATCACACACGATAAAGTACCTATAGGATGTTTTGATGTCCATTCGTTGAACGAAATGGTGACATACAAGTTGTCAAATACCTTTGAAAACCCAACACTCTTTATGTCATAAGGTACTAAAAAAGATGGTAAACTGCTGTCGTATGGGTCACATCTATATAGCATTTTACCTTTTGCGTTACGTCCATATGTTTTGTTTCCTGCCAATATAAGCACGCATGGTAGCGACATAGAATGACGTACAGACGAACTAGATATCTTTACTTGTCCATCTACCAAGTAGAACGTATCATTATTGAATAACTTATCTAGAAAAGGGTTTACATTTAGTATTGACATATTTTGAGTATCAGTATTCAAAATATCCCATGAGGTATATTGATTATCATTTATTATTATTTTGTACATGGTATGATTATGTTTATGTATTATTATATAAGTATCTCTTTAATACTATGTAATAGTATAGTTTATTCGATATGTGACATATTTCTGTTTGAGATATACTTATGGATAGTAAAAACAAATAAGGAATAAGAAATACAACAACCTTAAAAAGAAAAACTGTATTATATTATCTATAATAAATATCATAGTAAATACCATCATGCACCTTTCTGTTCTACCTTCCGATGTAATAAGTTATATTACAAGATATTTACATAATTCTGAAATATATAAATTAATATCATTATTCGATTTTGGTGTTTGGGTACCAAAAGTATGCATATATGAAGACCTATTAACACATAAGTTGATTGGTACACAAAACGTACAAACTGTGCGTATGCATGGACTCCCCAATCTGGTCGACATTAGTGCGTTAATTAACGTCCCTAATGTAACCATAGTTAGTTGTAGTAAACTAGCGGATATTTCTCCCCTGCGAAAGTCCAAACGTGTTACCATTTATGAATGCAACGTTAGCGATATTAGTAGTTTGTCTAATGTGCCAACGCTGACTATAGGGAGTATTCCTATACGGGATGACGAAAAAGGTATATCATCCTTATTACACGTGGAAAGATTGTTCATAACAAAACTGCCTTTTGTAAATAGATGGTGCGTTATGCTATTCACAAATATTACTAGTTTGACGCTGAGAAGTGTATCTATATCAAATGTTTCGTGTTTGTCAAGTATTCCAAAGGTACATCTAATAGAATGCAACAAGGTTACGAATGTGGAACCATTACGGGGTGTAGCGCATGTAATACTTGAGATGTGCAGTAATATAACTGACTTGACACCACTAGTCGATGTTCCCAAATTGCAAATAATTAGTTGTGACAACGCGAACACAAATGATATAGCAAAAATATGCACCAATAATCCAGTTATTCGAATAGTCACTATGGGATATAAAGAAGGACGGCCGATGATTTTATCTATTACACACAAAGAGAAGTAGTCAAATGATAAAATTCCCAAATAATACCAACTGCAATTAGTTCAATCTATTTATTTTTTTATGATACGCTAATGTATGGTTCAAAATGAAACAGTAGAAAAAATAAATAGAGAATACCTAATAAATCACATGGATAATGTTGTAAGAAATAAGGGTATTATTATCAAAAAAAAGGATAAGAAATTTTACAGAAAGCGAATATTAGCATTAACAAAGAACATGTTGTCGAACGATGAAACAGATGTTCCTAGCGAAATTGAGCGTTATTTTAAAGAATACATAGGTAGTTGTGTTGATTACTTTAAAACTGTTGATAATAATGATTTAAGACAGGACGAATATAGATATATCGATGAAGATAAAGACGAAGATAAAGTTACAAATGGCGAACATTTAGAGATTGATGATTCGATGATTGATACAGATATTTGTGATATATCATCGAATAATGTAGACAGTTTATTAATTCGTAAAATTAATGTTGCTAATACGTTGGATAATTTTGTAATTAGGAATTCGTCAAAGAAGAAAATGATCATACCCAAAAAAAAGAATGTAAACTTGAGAGACCCTTCGTTAAAAACTAAAGGAACAGAAAAATGGGCGAAAAAAATAATATAAATAATATTTATGAGTATGACAATAAAAAAACAAAAAAAGAGTAGACATATCAAAAAAGAAACTTATAAACGAAATAAGTATAAACATAATAATAAGCATAGTAATAAGCATAGTAATAAGCATAGTAATAAGCGTATACACAAAAAAACTAAGACCATGAAAGGTGGGCTCGCTAAAGGTAAAGCAAAAGGTAGTTCTCAACACAAAAAACATGATACAAAGAACGTAAAAAATGTAAAAAACGTAACATTAAAAAAACTAAAATGTAGTCCCAAGGATAAGAATGAAGCTAACGATTACACGTGCTATACCGATGATACATTACATATGTTGCGTGACAAGTGGAATAAACATAACAAGGGAAGTCAGATACACACTAATAACACTCGTGAAATTCACAACCAACTCAAGAATCAGTTGTCTAACGATTGTGACAAGGAATCATGTTGGTTAAAACAAAAGGACAAATTAGGGGATGTGAAAGACGAGATTAATAATTCTTTTGCACCCGAGCAACCAAAAGTATGGAAGAAGAATCCTAATGAATGGTTATCGAGCGATGAGATTACTAATGTGATGAAACAGTATGAGAAAGCGTATAAATGTTTCAAATTTATAGGCCCGGCGCCTATTGATTTTGATAAACGAAAGTTGTATGGCGAATGTGTATGGGACGAATTATGTAACTTGGATTTGAAGGAAATGAAGAAACGGGGTAAGTTTAAAATAGGTATTATTTTTAATACCGATCCGCATGATAAGGGCGGTCAACACTGGATATCGATGTTTATCAATATCAAAACAGGATTAATATTTTTCTATGATAGCACAGGGGACCACGAGCAACCTGAGATAACTAAATTGGTTAAAAGGTTGATTAAACAGGGTATCGAGATGAATCCGCCAATACACTTTAAATATGATACAAACAACGGCATACAACATCAGAAAGGTAATACAGAGTGTGGCGTGTATTCTTTGTATTTTATTGTCCACATGTTACAAGACAAACTAAGTAAGAATTACATGAAAACACACAATTTAGATGATAAATATATTAGTAATTTCCGAAAAATATATTTTAACGATGAATTATAAAAATCAATAAATCAATAAATCGATAAATTTACTAAATCTATATAAATAAATAATGATATACTCATATATTGATAATATATGAATATTAACCCAAACGAATATTTTTTAGCGAATGACAATTTAGAAATGTTATGGGAATTGCTAACAGAAGAATCCAGTTTTAAAAACAAATCTCCAAATAATAGACAAAATATATACGATGTTTTTTGTAATAACTTGGTTAGTTTTAATGATGTTGAAAAACAGAAAGGTGTAAATCTAATGAATATGAATAAAAAATACGTAATGTCTATGATTAGCTATATTAATAAGATGGACACCGATGAATTACAAAAGAACACTTTAATTAACTCATATAATAAGTCAAGTTCAAATGTAGGCGGTAGTGATTGTAGTAGTGGTCAAGGTATACTAAAAAAAAACAGTCAGAAATATACACCAGTAACTGCTGAAGATATACAAAACAATCGAAAAATGCTATTTGAGGAAGAATTGGTAAAACACCAAAAGGATTTTGATGATGTGATAAAAAAACATGTTCCAGAAGAGCCAAATTTTAAAATTGATATGGATGATGGACCTATCAAAGAAATGGACAAAAAAATAAAAGAAATCACAGAGCAACGTAACTATGAATTGCAACAGATAAATAACAGTTATGGTAATAATAATGTACCTACCATTACATCCAACAATACCCACAACAACGCAAATAACAACAATACCACACCCATCCCCATCTCTAAACCCAACGACAGTAAGGTTTATATTCAAATAGACAACAAAGATATTATGATGGCGAATGAAGACATTAATATAATTAACTTAGACCAAATAGCAGTCAGCCCAGTAGGAAATACTAATAGCACAAACACGAATACAACCAATAATGATATGATTGGTTTATTTAATAAATTAAAAAAAGTAGATAACACACCTAGTAGTACGACTACACCTAAAACAGAAGAATGGAATAATATTAACGGTAAAATAGATACGATGAGAAATGATATTACTAGTATTAACGATAAGATTGAACTATTGTATAATATGATAACCAAAATCGTAAGTAAGGATACCGCTACATCGCCAGATACAGCTACATCTACAGATACATCCACAGCTACAGATATAGATAAAGATACATCGTCAGATACAGCTACAGATATAGATAAAGATATACCATAAAATAATCTAAATACTTTACAACAATTTTGTGATTTGTTTTCGAAATGTAAAATATCAAGTGTTATTACTAGAGAACGCAATTGTTTTAGGAATACATGTATACGTAACAAAATATCATATGAATCTCAAAGACATATGATAAAACAGAGAGAAAAAAATACAATACGCAAACGTGTTTGTCTGCGTAACGTAGAACAAACAAATCATACCATCAACACGAAATGTGAGAGTACTTATTATCATTTTTTATGTAAATTTTTTAGTAGTCCGATTGACGGATATGAATGTATTGAGTTGATAATTGGTTCTGTTCTCAACTAATCAACAATCTGCTTGAATACCTCCTGACCCTTATCATTTATTTCTAGTGTTCCTATTTGTAAAGGCATAATAGAACTATCTTTTGTTGCTTGTTCATAGCTATTTTTGTCATAAATGTAATACATCTTTGGATTAATTTTTCTCGACACATATTTTTTACCCATTATTGTTACTGATTTAGCTTTCCATTTCACCGCCGTTTTATTAATCATAACAGTAGTATCGCTCTGTTGCGCTGCATAGTCAGGTACATAAGAAAATTTATCGTTGCTTGGATTGGAGAAGTTAATACATTTTCCATTCGAGTAGATATAACAATCAAATGATGTTTCTTTGACTGCTTCAACCAACTGTGTATTCAAATTAGCTTTGATTTCGGATATTTCAAAAAGGTTTTGGTCACTAGTTATAGGAACCTTTGGCGTTTTTCTACTTAAATCTTTTTTCTTGAGTTCAATAGCTTCATCCGATTTTAACTGTTCATCTGTGAATGTCATCAAATAAATAAATACCTCGACCGTTTGTAACTCTTCAGGTAAACTATTGTGACTGCATATACGACGTGCACGCCCGACCACCTGCTCTGTCCTTACAGGGTGCCAGTATGGTTCCATTATATGAACATACCTAGTATTTCGCAAGTTGATACCTTCCGAGCCTGATGACGTAATCATAAGCACTTTAATTATTTCTCCCGTATTGTTGTTATTTGAAATGCTAGTCAAAACAGATGAAATAGTATCTGGAACCAAGTCCCATTCGCCGTTGTATATGTGTCTAATAATTTCCTTTTCTTCACTTGTTTCAGTACCAGTATATAGCGCATAAGTGGGTTTTCCAAGGTCAGTATCAGGTATATCTATTTTCCAAGCACCAGATTCATTCTTTTTGATTGTGAATCTTGCGAATCCGTTTTTCTCCAAAACTAATGAAAAAATACCAATACCCTCTAGAGTTCTAAACTGACTGTAAATCAGATGAAGACCTTTATGTTCATCATCTTGTATATTTTCTAACATATGTAAAAACTTGGGACTATATGTTTGTAATGCTTCTGGTGTCAAGAATTCGTCACTTTTCTCCTTTAGCTGTGCTAGTGTTTTATCTATTCTTTGCTTGTATGTTTCGCCACCAATTTTATCCAATACTTCATCACCTTCAATCTCGCCTTCTTCTTCTCCTGACACGTCTTGCTTAGCTTCTTCTTTTCGAGATTGAGTAATAAGTTGTTCAATACCCTTATTACTAACATTACCGATATTAGCAATAGCACCAAGATTATCTTTATCCCCATCACCTTCTGTTTGCTCAGGTGCGGTAAATTCTGCATCGTTAGGTAATGGGCGATTTGGCATTACATAGTTGCAAAACAACCGTGAGAAAATTTTGTATGTGGAATTGTGATCTTCTAAATCACTTCCAGGTTTGTTTTTCTTTGGTTTCTCTGATTTACGCTCTTTTATTCTGGCAGCTTCATATATTTTAAACTGATAATTACTCATAGGTACCCTCACAACGTGATAATCTACACCTAGCTCTTTGTTATACTTGGGCAGCAAGTTCTCCTGTGCACTTCTAAAATAGGACGATAACCCGATAATTCTTCGTTTAAGCGCATCTACGTTTTTTAGGTCTCCTGTGGAATCTTCAATAAATCGACTGTAGAAATGCTCTATTTTATCAGGCAACGCTTTCATATTGTATATTTTGATACCATTCGAAACAACCTGGATATCGTTTCGTTTCAAAATACTAATTATTTTGGTCTCAAACTCATCATCGCTTATAAAATCAGTTTCAAATGTGTTGTTCCCTTTTTCGTCCTTCTTATGAGTCGACACACCCTGATATTCGCCAGTTTTTTTGATTCTATTTTTAAAACCAAATGGGTTTCTAGTAATGGTCAATATTTTACTGGTCGGCGAATAATCCAAGTAGTCATGTGACTTTTCACCTAGCAACATTTTCTGTAATACTTCCTTGTTTATCTTATTGGTTGTCTTGATATTCAAAGGTATTTTCCATGTTTTGATGTATCCTCGTAATATGTTAAAAAGAATAGCGAATTCATTAGGGTAGTTAATAACTGGTGTACCACTCAGTAACACGATTTTAGCATTATTAGCACTCATTAAGTATTCGTATAATTTGGTAGCTAGATTAGTCGGTAGATGTTCCTTTTCGCCACGGTCATCTTCAGGTATATCCTTTTCTTTCTTTAGTTTGTTAACAATACGACTAATCAAGTTATGTGCTTCATCAATAATAACAACTGAATTGTCAAATAAGTTTTTTGTATATCCTGATGTGAGGTCGTTTAATTTCTTAGCTCTTAAACCATTATAATTAATAAATGTATACTTGGTACTTATCATTTCGTTTATTTGCTTATCGAGTGATATTTTCTCTTCATCTTTCAGCGAATCATAATTGGAAGGTTTAGACACGTTAATTAGCCATGCTCCTTTCTGCTTCTTAATATACTCTTGTGGTAAGTTCAGGATTGCAGATAGTGTTTTTATCATTTCTACGTCATTATTAGATTGTATCCATTCCCAGAATTGGTTCTTCTTGTAGTAAACATCGCCTGCTTTTTTCAATTCTTCTACATAGTTAGCTCTAAGCGACGCTGGTGTCATAACTATAATTTTCTTTACGTCTTTCATACCTTCTGCTATTGCGATAGAACTTAGTGTTTTACCACTACCCAACCCGTGAAACAATAATACTCCTCTATAAGGCGTATACAAATTGATATAATCTCTTACAATTTTCTGATGTGTTAACAAGTCAAATCCTTTGGAGCTTTTACCAATATTGTCGCACGTAATTTCTTGTTTGTTACTCATGATTTCTTCTCGGTAAGGTTCAAATATAGAGTTAATAAAGTTGACGAATTTTTCTCGGTTATTCATGTAATAACTAGAAACCTTGATATTAATCGGAGGCGATTTTTTTGGTATTCTTTGAACCACTGAAGTATCGCCAATAACACTTTTCATTTCGGGACCTATAATGGCGACACCTTTTTCAATCTTTTTGGTAATACGTGGTTTCTTTACAGGACGTATGACGATTTGTTCTTCGACCTCGGCTTCAGCGTCGATTACATCTTCATCTTTCTTTTCTTCTTCGTCAACCTCAGCGTCATCACCTTCCTCAGATTCTTCTTCAATAGTTAGCAATTTTCGTTTGCCGAGTTTTCTAGGTTTCTTGGTTGGTGATTCTACGGGTGTCATATCATCAACCGCATCAGCGTCAACCTGTACATCTACATCGGCATCCGCCTCTACACCATCTTTAGAAAGTAATTTACTACGAATAGAAGGTTTAATAGAAACAGATGATTTATTGTTTGTCATAAGTCGTTCTAATATAGATTTTCTGTCGAATGGTTTATGTGAAACATCCACAATCATAGGTGCTTGAATAGAAGTTTTATCACCGATATCTTGGACCTGTTCATCTTCCTGGTCCTGGTCATCACCTTCCGGTTCTTTACTCTCGTCGTCTTTAGTGGTCTCTTGTGCCTCAGAACCATCATCATTATCATTTACCACGGTGGTATCGCGTACTGTCGTTTTAGTATTTGATTTTTTCCGCTTTATAACAACAGCAACTGGTTCCCTTTCTTTGGGTACAGGTTTTAACATTAGTTGTTGTTTTAATTTCTCTAAATTACTCATATTGATATATAAAAGGCATATATAAAACTTTTCATATTTAGATTTATAAACTGTAGGCATATAGCTTATCTATCTTTATCTCACGTTATACCATTTGTTGTTTGATGTATGTTATCGCCTCGTTACAAGCTATTTGTTCGGCTTTTCTTTTTATTTTGTGTAGCCCTTCGCCCATAAAAACAAGTACCTTTTCATTATCATTCACATATTTGCTAATAGATTCTAATGACTTAAATTTAGTAATATTTATGGAATTGTCATGTTTCAAAGTGAATATTGGTTGTCCCAAACATAAATATACGCCCATTTTATATCCTTGGTCTGGGTCATGTTCCATTTCTAAATAGTGAGGTGTAACCTTGAATTCTTTTTGTATTATGACCTGTAATATGTTCTTATAATTATCATCATTTTCAATCAGATCTATCCAATCAATATGTTTTTCAAAAACGTTTTCAATAAATTTTTGCGCCATTTGAAACCCAGGTCCCGTAACAAATGTGTTTTGAAACCATCCAGCTTCGTCATTTACATGTACTTTATTAAAATCCAAAAAAAGTGCACCAATAAATGCCTCGAACAAGCATCCTAATTTTTTCAAGTTAGTCCTTATTTTTTTCTCTTCAGCGTGTTTCGATATTATTAACCATTTATGCAAACCCATTTCATATGCAATCCTTCCTATAGATTCATTCTTGACTATGGCTATTTTTTTCTCTGTCATAAACCCTTCATTTTCTTTAGGAAACCTACGATATAAATAATATTTAGTAATAGCTTCTAAAATTCCGTCACCTAAGAATTCCAATCTTTCGTTGGACTTACTACTAAGCGGGAGACAGTCAGATGGTCTTTCAGTTATAGTTATGTTATGCATTACATTTTCAAAATGAGGGCGTTTTGTGTAAGACCTATGTACGAATGCGCGCTGATACAGTTGAAGATTGGTAACAGTTGTTGGTATGTCGTATTTAGAAAGAATAGATTGAACTTCGCTCAATGTAATCTTTGTATTTAATGAATTATAAGGGCTAAATATCAAACAGTCATCTGTTTTAATAATGTCATCATCGTTGAGAATGTTTTTAGGTATCTTATCAGTATCCATAATAAATATAATATATGATATATCTTTATGCCGTTTCGCAATAGATATTATGACTAATTTAAGTATTCCAAAATAAGAAGTACCTACCAAAATATACATACCAAAATAATAAAATATATTTAGGGGTTTGGAACCTGGTATATTTTAATTGATATGTTAATAAAAAAATATTATTGTATAATATAAACATGGTCTACATGAGCGGAGGTAAAGCTGCACGCAATCAAGCGTCTATCGTTAATAACACCAATAATTGTGGTGGTCCCAAGAAAGCTGGTCTAGCACCAACTGTTGGATGGTTCATGCAACACAACCCAAGTTTACGTGGTAGTGTCTTGACTATGCCATTATATTGTGTTCCTAACAGAACAATCCAAACCCAAAAATATGGTTACCATGCAAGAATTAGTGGAAACATGGGTTAAGTACATTTCGGTTATTGTACGCTCATATTGCACGTATATTGCAGTCATATTGCACTTATATTGCACTCATATTACGTATGTAGTGTAGTATAAAATAATAATTTTCATATATAAATTATTTATTTATGAAAAAATGTATTAGATACATCATCCAAATATTATAATTATAAGTACTAGTATGATTATAAAAATAGACATGCGCGAGCGTGATTTGATTACTGTGATGAACGACTTGATAAAAAATATTCCAAAATACAACAATATCAAGACAGAAATAGTGAACTTGGAACTAGGAGATATAATTATATACGATGACACGTCGGATACTAATATTTCAATAATAGAAAGAAAGACGATAAAAGATTTGTTATCTAGCATAAAAGATGGGCGTTATGATGAACAAAGTTACCGTTTGAATGGTGAGACGCTACCAAACCATAATATAATTTATATGATAGAAGGTGATGTTATGAATACACGTGTTAAAAGTTCAAAGGGTGCGGGTAATAGTAATGGTAGTCAGAGGTTCATGATATTGTCGGCTATCTGTTCTTTGAATTATTACAAGGGGTTTTCGGTGATTAAAACACAGACTATAACGGAAACAGCGATGTATTTGTGTAATATGTACACGAAGATAGAAAAAGAAATGAAAATTAAGAAACCTTACTATATTACAAACGCGATAGATACAGATAAGTGTACAACTTTATCAGGCGGTGGTAATGCAAAATCTAAGACAGAAACCACAACAGAAACAAGTAATGATAATAATTCAAATGGTGAAACAAATAATGCTAATAATAGTGATAACGACAAAGATTACGTAAGGGTTATAAAGAAGAATAAAAAAGAAAACATTACGGTGGATAATATAAATGAGATTATGTTGTGTCAGATACCTGGTATAAGCGCAACAACTGCTATAGCCATAATGGCTGTACACAAAACGATTCATGAGCTGATCAAAAACCTAGAGGAAGACACAGAGTGCTTAAAAGAAATAAAAACAGAGGACAAAAACGGAAAAACTCGAAAACTGAATAGTACAGTTATAAATAATATAAAAAAATTTTTAATAAAACAAAGTGTTAATTTAACACAAATAACACAAATAACACAAAACACATAAATAATAATATTAATAATAATTATATGAATCAAAAAGATATAGCAGTTTTAGTATTTTTTATTGGATTATCGCTTATTGGTTATATATACATGGTAAATTACAATATTCGTGAGGGTCTTACCAGCAGGAAAGGTGGCTCTAAAGGTGGCAATAGTAGCAGTTCTAAGGATGATTCGGAGGATTGTGGTCTAGGTGGTAATGCCGCAGGTTATGCTTCCAAATTGAAATCAGCAAGTACTAAGATATCAGATTCATTAAATGTCTCTAAATACAGGAGTGATTACGAAAACTGTATCATGAACGCTGAAGATTTAGTAAACAATATGATGCTAAAGGCCGCTTTGTGTATAGACATCTCAAATGAGGATAATACTAAGGAAGCTATAGAGAAGATGGTTGCTTTAGGCCATGCTAAACAGGTATTGAACGACATCATGAAATTTGTGGATAGTCAGTAAATAATTCTATAAATTATTAGTGAAAATTGTGTAATACTCACTAATAGTTGTTAATTAACATCCATTTAATAATATACATTTATTTATCCGTAGCACAAGATAACTAACTTAAGTATCAACCTTTATTTTAACTTCATTACCGCTGTAGTAGCCCTTATTAACTAAACTTTGAGTGTACTTGGCACCACCCCAGTTAGGGTCCATAGCATCAGGACTAACAGGTAATGCTTCTTGTTTCATGTTCATGGCATCTAGTGGTGTTGTTTTACCTACATAATAAGAGGATTCGTCGTAACCAGGGTAAGAGTTTTTATTGAATGGTGCGTCATCTCTAGACGCGTCAACTAATAGAGAAGGGTCTGGATGGGCTAATGCACCTTCTAATCCTAAAGAACTTATCGTTATAGGGTCTCCTTCTGAACTTGCAATACTAGGAGGCATGCTATTGATAGGATTGAGACCTCCTTGTGGATTCGCAACACTAGGTCTTACGGTATAAACAGAGTTGCCCTGCGTATCATAAGAGTTTTGTAAATACAGGACAGGACAATGTATGTTTTGACTTCTTTGCCAATCTAAAAACTCTGTATAATCTTCTAAATTCTCAAATTCAACTGGATTGACACCTGGTATTTTAGCTAACTTGGTGTTATATAAATAAAACTTGGAATCCTTTTGCACGAGTATATTGGGACAATTTACGTTTTTACTGTTGTTTTGATTGTTCATACCGTTGATACCCATTCCTTCTTTACCGACATTTGCACATGCTGATGAATAATAATAGAGTCCAATCAAAAATATTACAATAAATATAAAAGTATTAGTTGTCATATATATATAACTGAAAGATTTATTTTCTATTTATTTATTATAATGAAAATATTACATATAAATAATGATAATGGAATAAAAGAACTAAATGGTGATATAAAAAAAGGTAAAACCGTATATTTATTAATTTACATGGAAGGATGTATGCCTTGTAATATGGTGCGTCCAGAATGGCAGAAACTCGAGAATGTCTTTGCTAAAAACGAAAATACCCTGCATAAAGATACTGTTATTGCAGACGTCGAGAGAGAAAATATGTCCAAATTAAAACTACAGCATATGCCCATGGGATTTCCGAGTATACACATGATTTCTGGTAAACACGAAGAGAATTATGCAAATGATAGAAGCGTTGGAGCGTTTGTAAGTTGGATAGACGAAACCGCCAAGAAACACTCACCACAAAAGAAAAATAAAAACAGCACTAGGAAACAAAAACCAAAGAAAGGTAACGCCAGTAAAAGTAAAAACAACACCAAGAAAAGTAACGTCAATAAAATTAAAAACGGTACCAATAAAAGTAACGCCAAGAAACAAAAACCAAAAAAGGGTGGCAAATGGAGTTTGAAATACAAGAGAAGTATTAACTGTAAACATCCCAAGGGTTTTAGCCAGAAACAACACTGCAAATATGGGCGCAAAAAGAAACATTAAAATGTCTGCCTAATTTTAGCATTTTCAATTCAGGATTGGATTATATATCCAAACCTCTTTTGGAAACCATGTATCATTATCCGAAAAAATAAATCCTTTGCCTGATATTATACTATTAATAATTTTGTTTTGTTTCATAGTTTTATAACTTGGAAAACGAACCGCTAAAATATCTTTATTATCAGTTATGTCGTTTATAATGGAATTCTTCTGCTCTGATAAATTTGAATTGTCATGTAAAAATATCATTCTCTCTATATTTTCATCCCAAAGTTTATTGTATTCATTATAATCTGTATCTGTGTTTTCATAAAAATATTTTATAATTACTATCATTATTTATAAATAGATTATTTTTGTATTTTTAAGTCGTTTACAAAAATATTCCCTCTATGTATTTGAAATGATAAATAGAGTCCTATAAATACAATCACAAATGTATAATAAATAAAAATAAAAATGATTATTATTAAATGAAATAAACCTTAGTCAATTAATAATATACTAACGAATATGGATTTTGTATTCAGAGTGTTTGATTTTAACGTATATAACGAAAAACCAGAGTCAGATAGTTCTGATGAGGAAACCAAATATAAAGAAACGGCGTCATTTATGATTCAGATATTCGGTGTGAATGAAAAAGGAGAGGATTGTTCAATCATCGCTGAGAATTATAAGCCGTTCTTCTATGTACTAGTAGATGACGATTGGACTATTAGTAAGAAGAATGATTTTGTAACACATCTGACAAACGAAATGGGTAAGTTTTATCATGAGTCAATATGTGATAGTAAACTACTGAAGCGCAAAAAATTATATGGGTTCAACGATGGAAAAGAATACAAATTCATTAAATTAGAATTCAATTCTTTGACAGCATTCAACAAAGCAAAGAACCTGTGGTATACCTCATATAAGGAAGGTCATTACTTGAAACGTAATGGTTACAATTCCCCTGATGGTCTTTATAGCAATATAAAGCTGTATGAAGCCAACATTCCACCTCTTTTGCGATTCTTCCATATAAAAGATATTAGCCCTTCAGGGTGGATAGCAATTCCTAAGAAAAAAGCAATAATGTTAAGAAACGAATCAAAAAAAACACACTGTGATTATGAATTTGTAATTAATTATAAAAATATACTTCCGTTAAATAATAAAGAAACCCGTGTACCATTCAAGATATGTAGTTTTGATATAGAGGCTAGTAGTAGTCATGGTGATTTTCCATTACCCGAAAAAGATTATAAGAAACTAGCTACAAACATTTTAGAATACTTTGAAAATACATCTACTGAGATAAGTCAACAGAAATATGGTGAGGTACTCAATAATATTATTTTAACAGCCTTTGGATATGAAAATGAGAAAAATATTGATTTGATTTACACAAAAAACCCTCCAAAAGCACGTAATAATGTAGAAAACCTGTCTAGTAGATGGTTATCGATGAAAATGAAAGAATGGTTATCAAATAATAAATTGAGAGATATGGATATGGATATGGATATGGATATTGATATGAATAGAGACATAGATGATATCGCTGATAATGCACAAGAGTATGACAATACTAATACACTTGCAAAAACGTTTGGATCACATTACTGTGATGACGCTGATGAAAACGACGACGATAATGCAGATACAATAAAAAGATACAAAAACTATAATGCTAATATAATTGATATTTTATGCGACAAGAAATTCCCAAGAGAAGGTAAAATTAACGAAGTAAACCTATCTCTATCCAAAGTGTTTCCAGCGGTAGAAGGTGATAAGGTGACATTTATTGGCTCAACCTTTATGAAATACGGCGATAAATCCCCTTGTATGAACCACTGTATAGCCTTGGACACATGCGACAAAATCGATACTGACAACACTATAATAGAAAGTTATAAAACAGAGAAGGACGTATTACTTGCATGGCAAAAATTAATACAAAAGGAGAATCCAGATATTATAATTGGATACAACATATTTGGTTTTGATTACCAGTTTATGTTTAAAAGGGCAAAGGAAACGAACTGTCTCGAGGAGTTTTTAAAATTGTCTCGTAACAAAAACGATATATGCGCAACCCGCGCATTTGACTATAAAACACAGCGATACAAAGAGTATAAATTAGAAGAAAGTACATTAAACATAGCTAGTGGTCAACACGAGTTGAGATACATCAAAATGAATGGCAGGTTACAAGTAGATTTGTACAACTACTACAGACGTGAAAGCAACTTAACCAGTTACAAGTTGGACTATGTTGCTGGTCATTTCATCGGCGATTTCGTAAAAAAAATAGACAAAGACACCGCGAATAATACTAGTACGATTCAAAGCTCAAATCTGACAGGTTTATTAGTAGGCAGTTTTATACACTTGGAAGAAATCGGCCATTCAGTAGAATATTACCAGTCAGGTGCCAAATTTATTGTGCAAAGTATTGACAAGGCCACAAAATCATTTGTGATTGAAGGTGTAGTCACCCCAGACGAGAAGAAAAAGATCCGTTGGTGCCTGGCAAAGGATGACGTCACTCCTAAAGATATATTCCGTTTAACAAATGGTACTAGCGCGGACAGGGCGATTGTCGCCAAGTACTGTATTCAGGATTGCAACTTGGTTCATTATTTGTTCAATAAGTCAGATGTACTGACTGGTTTTATCGAAATGTCAAAGATATGCAGCGTACCTATTAACTTTTTGGTAATGCGTGGTCAAGGGATAAAATTGACTAGTTATATAGCTAAAAAGTGTAGAGATAAAAAGACGTTAATGCCTGTCATCGAAAAAGGTAGTTTGAATGAAGGATATGAAGGTGCCATAGTGTTAGAACCTAAATGCGACTTGTATCTGGATAACCCAGTTGCTTGTGTGGATTATGCCTCTTTGTATCCTAGTTCTATGATAAGCGAGAATTTGTCACATGATAGCAAGGTATGGACAAAAGAGTATGATTTGGACGGTAATTTGATAAAAGAAACGGGCGATAAAGATAAAGTAGGAAATTACATATATGATAATTTGGATAAATACGAGTATGTAGACATTACGTATGACACTTATAAATATGTCCGTAAAACACCGAGCTCAGCAGCAGAAAAGGTGAAATGTGGTACGAAGACATGTCGTTTTGCACAGTTCAAAGATGGTAAAGCAATCATGCCGTCAATATTAGAAGAATTATTGAAGGCGAGAAAATCTACTAGAAAATTGATATCTAATGAAAAGGACGATTTTATGAAGCAGGTTTTGGAGCAAAGACAATTAGGGTATAAACTTACGGCTAACTCTTTGTATGGTCAGTGTGGTGCTAAAACAAGTACCTTTTACGAAAAGGATATAGCAGCATGCACGACAGCTACAGGCAGAAAGCTACTAACCTATGCACAAAGAGTGATTGAAGAAACGTATGGAAATAAAATATGTGATACGAAAGATTATGGAAAAGTGATGTCGAAAGCTGAGTACATATATGGTGACACAGATTCAGTATTCTTTACATTTAATTTAGAGACATTAGATGGTACGCCTATCCGCGGAAAAAAGGCGTTGGAAATTACGATTGAACTTGCACAAGAAGCGGGTGAAGTAGCGTCTAGCTTTCTTAAAAAGCCACATGATTTGGAGTATGAAAAGACGTTTATGCCATTTTGTCTGTTGTCCAAGAAAAGATATGTGGGTATGCTTTACGAGATAGACCCTAACAAGGGTAAAAGAAAAGAAATGGGAATCGTATTGAAACGTAGAGATAATGCGCCGATAGTAAAAGATATTTATGGTGGAATAATAGATATACTTATGAAAGAGCAAAATATATCTAAAGCAGTAGAGTATTTGAAGGTTTGTTTGCAAAACATGGTAGACGAAAAATACCCGATAGATAAATTGATAATCACTAAATCTTTGAGGGGTTATTACAAAAATCCGAAGTCGATTGCACACAAGGTGCTAGCCGATAGGATAGCCGAGAGGGAACCTGGTAACAAACCTAGTTCAGGCGATAGAATACCTTATGTGTATATTAATACAAAAAACACAAAGGCACTTCAAGGGGAAAAAATAGAAACGCCAGTATTCATAAGAGAAAACAATATTAATATAGATTACTCGTTTTACATAAGTAACCAGATAATGAAGCCAGTATCACAGGTGTTTTCACTTGTATTGGAAAAAATATGGAAGGATAGTAAGAAGATTGGTAAAATAAAGAAATTTAACTCAGATATTAAAAATCTAAGAATGACATGTGATGAATCCAAATTTGATAGTAAACTTGAACAGCTGAAAACGAAGGAGGTCAAGGCGTTGTTGTTTGACAACTATTTGCGTGTAACTAATAATAAAAAGCAAGGCAACATAAGTATTAAGGATATGTTTATTAAAATGAATAAAAAATAGAATAATATAATGATACACTAATATAAATAATATAATGGTACACACTAAGATTACTATTAATAAAAATACAGAAGAAATCCAAACGAAGCAAGAAAATCTAGAGATACCGCGAAAAGACACTATTGTAATTGGGCATAGAGGATTTCCTGATGGTAAATACGCGGATAATTCGTTCGAGGCATACAAAAATGCATTCGAGAATAATTTTGATATGATAGAAATGGATGTACAGTTATGCAAGTCAGGTGAGGTAATAATATATCATGATATAAATATTGGCAATAAATTAATACGTGACATGAATTATAGCGACCTTTTAAGTAATAATATAAAAACACTAACCGATTTTTTTATTCAAATGTATAATAACAAAATGAAACTATTATTTGATATAAAAGGAAAACACGATAATGTAGTTGATAAAATACTGGTTGTATGTGATAATTTTGACGTAGATTATAGTAACATATACATAAGTAGTTTTAATAAGTTGATAATATCAGATTTAATTAAACGTCGAAAAATGGGCAATAATGACAATAACGACAATAATTACAATAATATGCGCAATTATAAAATTGGTCTTATTAGTGATAACAATTTTTACTATGATGAAATCAATTATCAGTTAGACAACCTAGATTTTATATCGTTGTCTTTTAATATGTTGTTAGTGTCATACGACGACAAACTGATGGATGAATGTAACAAAAGAAAAATTAAAATATTTGTATGGACGATTAATAAAAAGAACCCAAGTGAACTATTGAAAAAAATACCGATAGATGGTTATATTAGTGATGTCAAATTAACTTGAATTATGTTTAATTAGAAATAATAGTTAATAAAACAAAAGGAAAAAAGAGTAATAATTATTAAAAATATCAATTTATTATATTATCTTAACTATTATTAATGGGAGTAATTGTTCATGACATAATTTTACCATATGCTAAAAAGAACATTAAAATATTTTTGTTATATTTTATTTTAGTAATATTATCATATTCAATTGGGACATTAGCAATACCGATGACAATAACTCAGTTTATAAATTCTAATATGAAACCTAATAATAGTTTTTTTAAGAATATTTACAAACAAATACAAAATAAGACCTCTGTAGGTTTAATTTATATATTAACTATTTTATCATTATCTTATTCAATATTTACATATTATAAATTGGTAGTTCAAAATAATATACTAGTAGATATATCTGGTCATATTAGAGTTGAATACATAAATAAAATTATGAATAAATTAATTAATTCATTTCAAGAAATTCAGGAATCAGAACTTACATATTTTGCTACTAATGCTTATTGGAGCAGTAGATTGTTAATTAGTTATATATTTAGTTATGTTGTACCATTTATTTTTACATTTATTATAATTGTAATATATTTTTCATTTAGTTTACCTATTTTAAATATATTTCTAATTATTCATATAATACTATTATTAACGTTTTTATATTTTTACTCTGATAAATTGGTAGAATTATCGAATGAACAAGAAATACAATTTGTAAAATGTACTCAAAATTATGGAGATAAAATTAAAAATCTATTAAATATTATTTTTGATAATACACTTACAACAGAATTAAAAGATATAAAAAAATATCAATCAATCCAAAATAATGCTGGTATAAATTTGTATAAATTAACTAATTTTATGACTTTAATAGGAACAGTTTTAAATTATAGTTTATTAGTATTTTCTGCCATAGTAATGTATATATATTATAAAAAAAATTTAATAAATAAAAATACTATTACTAGTACACTATTTATATTAATTATATATATTTCTTTGTTAGATAGTTTTCTTAATGAAACAGTATATTTTGGTGGACATAATTATTCAAAGATAACTAGAATAGATAATCAGTTGCGCAATTTAAAATATAATAATAATTGTAAAAATATTAATGGTTTTTATTCAATTAAATTTGAAAATGTATATTTTAGTTATAATAATAAAGATTATATATTAAAAGATTTGAGTATTGAGTTTTTACCTCAAAAAATAAATGTTTTAATGGGAAGATCAGGAAGTGGTAAGAGTACAATAATGCAGTTAATAATTAAAATGCATACTATAAATAATGGAACAATTTATGTAGATAATAATGATATTAATGATATTTGTCAAGAAGATATAAGGGAGCAAATATATTATGTTAATCAAAGAACAATTTTATTTAATTATTCAGTAATTTCAAATTTAAAATATGGCAACAATAGATCTGATTCTTATATTATTAATTTGATGAAAAAATATGATTTATTAGAATATTTTAACACCTTAGGAAATGGACTTAATTCTGATTGTGGTGTTAACGGTTCTAATTTATCATTAGGTATGCAGAAAATAATAATGGTATTAAGAGGAGTTTTAAAACCAAATAAAAATATAATTATTTTTGACGAACCTTTAACAAGTTTAGATAAAAAAACTAGAATAAAAATTGTTAAATTAATAGTTAATGAAACAAAAGGAAAAACGGTAATAATCATTAGTCATGATGAAGAAATTTTACCATATGCAGATAAAACTATTAAAATATAATTAAACTATTTATATGGACTATTAATAAAAATACCAAGATGGTTAAGTGATGTAAAAATAACTTGAATTAGATTGAATTACATAAAAAACTAATTAATTTAAGTTTTAACATTATTACTATTTACGGTAAGGACATGTCAAATGACCTATTGCAACATTAGCCAATTTGTCTGCCATATCATTTCCTAAAGAATGAATATCGTCTTTATTTGTATGAGCTTTTATATACCTTAATTCAACATTTGGTTTATTACTGTATAATTCATAAATTATTTTGACTAGCTCTTGATTGGGTATTTTAACCTCCCAGTTTTGTTTCTTGCATTTCTCACCATAGGTTGTAGCACATCTAATCGCATAGATTGAATCCGTAAAAATGACGATTTTCTTATTATTCATAATATCATTTTCAATTATTGGATAAGTTTTAATTATCGCCGTCAATTCCGCAGTATTATTTGTCTGTTTTCCATCAACTCTCTCACTAACGTTACGTTTATCATGATGTCCAAAGAATATTCCTATTCCTGCTTTTGCGTATAATTTACCATTATTTGAACAGGCGCCATCCGTATAAACACAATAGTCATAGTTTATATCATTATCCTGATTAGTGCTGTTGTTAGTGCTATTGTTAACGCTGCTGTTACTGTTGTTAGTGCTATTATTACTACGGTTATTAGTACTAATATGATCAGCAGTAACTTTGCTAGAAATAAGTATTTCATTCTGCGACTTACCTGTTACAAATTCTTCGGCTTCATTTCGAGTCGCGAATTTTTTATATTTAGCATTTGTGTATCCTTTTACGGAAGCATTACATTCATTCCATGTTGTAAATATACCTACCTCTCTACCATCTCTTACTCCATAATACGGCATAATATATAGTTATAAACTATGTATTATACATAAATCTATATCATTTTTTTTACTTTTTATTAGTTTTACTTTTTTGTTGCATTTATTACTTTGCACACTAGAAGATTTAAAATGTTAATGAGTTGAGCTCCTGGTAAAGTAATGACTGACTGGCGATTCATCCTCAGATAACAAAAACCCCTCGCCTTGTAATTTATAGATAATACTACATACTGACCTTTTATGATTCTTTGCAATTTGTTCTACAGATAATCCAAGTAATTCATACTCGCGCTGTAATTTCAACAGTTCGTTGGTAGTCCATCTTTTGCCGTTTCTTTTATATTCTTCTGAACTTCTAGTAGTCATCATTATAAGTAATATAATACGTTGTCTTTAAACGTGTTTGCTATATATTATTTGATATTAGTTTGTTTTTATGTGTTATATATGGTATAAATATTTAGTCATATACAAATCCATAGAATATGATATGATATGATATGTATCATAATCCATTAGACAAAATATAAAAATAAAAATATATAAAAATATAAAGTATAATAATATACTAATATAAAATATGAATAATTTTTTTAATTCACTTATACACGGATTGCTACTCAGTATTAATGTAATGATTATTGACATAATGTTTTTTGTAGATTACAATTTCAAACCAACATACACCGATTTTTTAAATTATATTACAACCATCAACTCTAACTCAAACGAAAAATACAAAATTTTGGATAAAGTCCACAAAATAAAGTACAACGCGCTAGTAGTGTCGCCTATATCGTATACTATTATGGACCATTTTTTTGTAAAAAGAGGCGTTTTTGTAGATATATATGAATTCGCCAAATGTCTGTATATATTATTTTTCCATTCGGTACTGAAAACTTTTATTATAAAAGAATCTCGAGGGATTGTAATTATGGAGAACAACAGATATCTGTTAAATTATATAGTTCCGTTTGTATTATTAACTTACATTACTAGACCAAACCAGTTAACATTCTTTACTTGTATTGGTATACTTTATTTATACAACCCACTATTTTATAATTATATAACCAAATTGTTCACTTTATCACTAATTAATTTTACGTTTTTTGGAAAATATGTTAACGAAACTGTATGGTATTATGAAGATTATTATCAAATATACGTGAATTTTGAGCACGCTGTTGGTTATATTAATGAATCGTTGTATGAACTTGGGTTTTACATACAAAAGCGTATGGATAGTCTACTATTCTGGGATATTAAAAATATAGTAGAAGAAAATATGAACGCTATTAAGGAGAGTATAGTGTGCGGAAATTTGTCTCATGTTTTCATGGAGAGAGAACACCTATTTGGTGAGAACAACACAACCAACACAGACAATACAAACAAGACGAATAATATAAATATAATAGAAGAAGATGGAATAACAAACGAACATGATAATGATACAAATAGTGTAACTAGTATATTAACCGATGCCAGCAAAGCGTATAGTACTCATATAAATATAGAAGTGGCACAAGATATAGGAAGAGCTATTATGAACAAAAAAAATGATTCATCATCATTATCTACATATGATGATTATATACTTATTGATGCCTGATGCCTAATGCCTAATGCCTAATGTTTACACTTTTCTGTTGAAGGTCTGAATATAAACTAAATTTATAAATGGAAAAATTACCACAATATGTGAATACTCAAATTATTAGGCGAATACTTGTTAGATTGCCAATCTCCTTTTATTCTACGCGACCTGGTAAGATAGTTCTTTCTTCTCATTTTATCCTTGTGTTTCGTGTAATCTTCATATCCTAACTGACCAAAATGAACCCATTTTTTATTTTTTGGGTCCCAAGCCATATATTTTTTTTCCTTTTTGGTAGAAGGGTAAATTTTGGCGGGGTTACCTAGATATTTTGTAGCCATTCGTTGCGCTTGTTCAGGGTTTGAGTATTTTCTTAATTTTCTAGAAAATGTTCTATTAATTTTTGTTTTTTTTGTTTTATTTCTTTTATTTATTTGATTTCTTTTAATTGTTTTATTTCTTCGCATCCTCCGTATATATCATGTATATTTATAATAAATTAATAAATTGCGTTAAATTATAAATTCTAAATCATAAATCGTAAAAATATAACTAAAACGCCAAATTTATTTATTTTAGTTATATTTAGTATAAATGAAGAACCTTTTCTACAAAATGTTGTTTGTCTTCGCAACCCTAGCCGACTCTAAAAAAGTATTATACTCCCAATCAAACGGTAACTGTGTTTCTTTTTCCGTCGGAAGTGGAACTGGATGTGCCTGGATGTGCAATTATTGCGCCAATAAATTAGGAACGAATAACTATTATTTTACTGATGGTGTTTGTAGTTACCAAACGGGTGGATGCGCAGGTAACCCTGTAGCAGGAAAAACATATACTTGCTGCTCCGCATAAATGATATAACGCAGTCATATAACGCAGTCATAAATGATATACTTTTATCATCGTATATTATTTACGTTAATCAAATATTACGTTAATCAAAGGGTCATACTTATGTATATAGGATAATGGTCACTATTAGTTATGTCACATCCTTCTTCGTAGCCGTGATAATAGTACACATCATCAATCTTACCATACAATTTGTCAGTCAATAATATGTGATCAATCGCCGAGTACTCCGACGTTTCTACGATACAATCATTATTTGGGTCATACCAGTTGGTATATCTATTCGATTGCTTTGTCTTATTTCCCACAGAATACAACCTATACTCGCCCGAATGGTCACCATCATTACCCTTGAGGATATCAAGAACCCTCGAATTCGGTTGATTATTATTAATATCCTCTATTTCACGGTCAAAGTCGTTAAAGTCGCCCAATAAAATAATATTATTATCTCGTTGTTTGGCACCATTATTGTAGGTCACATTAGCAACAATATTTTGCAGTATTTGCGACTGTGCTTCGCGTTTCACACATGCAGTTGGGTCGTTAGGATTAGACAACAAGTGAGCGCCAATAAGGGTTATGGTCTGATTATTAATGTCAAAATCGGCAATCAGATGTTTAGAGACACCAGTTTGCCCAGACGCATCATCATAATTGCACTTGTTTCCAGGTATTGGGTATTCGTACTTGTCCTCGGTTCTTTCTAGAGGGGCAATCGGGTCGACGCGCGTAAGCAATCCCACATTTTGACCAGTATAGGTGTCGGTACCTTTTTTTAAGTACGCCCTATAGCCGCTATTTGGAAGAATATCGATCAGCTGCCGTAATTGGGTACAACTTTGCACTTCGCACATGTGAATGGTGTCGGCGTCTAATTTTTGAATGACCTCGGCTACAGAATGTAAATGTATGTATTCCTGCTCCGTCGTATTCCATGAGCAACCGTCGCCAGGACAATCTTTGTATGGGTCGGTAAATAGCCATTCTACGTTGAATTGTGTAATGGTCCACTTTGATTTGTTGGCGCGACGGTCTTCATTAGTAATAGGTGTGGAACAGTTATAAAATGATGTAGCTAAACAATACTTATGTGATGTGAATGAGAATGTTAATGATAATGTTAATGATACCAATAAGCAGAGTTTATTCATCATTTTATATGCTAAAGAAAAAAATAAAATAATTATACTACAATATTTTACCTAGGGAGTAAAATATTACCAAATAGTTGATGACTACTGTCACTATCAGGTCACATGCAGTCGGTTCACCATCATCGTTTCCTCATCGATTCTCAATCGATTCATTAATGCTTTCTTGTTTTACGCGCATTTCTGCTTTTTCTGGCTTTCTTAGCTTTCCTGCTGTGCTTTGCTCTTTTGTTCTTGTTGGTGGTACGTTTTACTTTTCTGCTATGTTTGGTTCTTTTGTTGTTGGTACGGGTTCTAAGCTTGTTTGTTTTATTACGTCTTTGTTTACGTTTACCTCCAAACCACTTTTTTTTTGCTGGAGTTGGATTTGTAGTGTTATATCCTGGTAGTTCAGGAAAATTTTCAGCGGTTATTTTATCGACGTCGCCCATAAGAGGTTCTATGTATCCATTTTTTAGATTGAGCAGTTCGTTTGGTACTTTCGTACATTTATCCTTCTTATCATATTGTTTCATTTCAGAATATTTTCTACATGGATCATCTTTATTTACCATTTCGATTACGTCATGAACAGTACAATTATTTACCTTGTTTATTCCATCACGTAAATTCTGTAGAACACTTAATTCTGTAAGGGTCTTATCATTATCTTCGTCCAATCCAAAATTTATGTCGACGTCGCCGTATTTGAGTGATGGGTCGATAATCTTTTTATTGGTATCGTTCTCAGGGTCTGATTGTGTCAACAATCCATCATATAGTTTTTGTAAATATGCAACTGAAAAATACCCGTCTAACCAATTTGGATCGCCATTCATATCTGATGGGTCGGCATTATCCTTTAGTCTTTTAGACCCTATAAAACCAGGTTTTTTATATGGCGGGGTGCCTGCAATACCAGTATTATCTTTATAAAATAGGCAGCTAACTTGTTTTCGTCCGTTTAGAGATTCTTTGGGATCACGTACCTTATCAATAATCAGGTCTGCTACCTGATCGCACTTTGCCTGTTCTTTAGGATATTGTTTTAGACATTTATCTTTAGCAAAACCAACTAGAGTTTTTAAATTTACCTCAAATGTATATATTCTACTGTATAAATAATTAATAAAAGCTGCATCTTTAATTATTTCATCACCAATTGGTGTAACCACACCATCCTTTTGTATAATAGTTATGTTACGTAGGGCATTATTCTTTATATTACTATATAGTTGTTTCAACCATTCAGCTGAAAAATACCCTTCTGGCCAATTTGGTTTATCACTCATTATATATTAATAAAACATTATTTAATATTATTTTGTCTAAATTTAACCAACAAATTATTATTTATTCTAAATTTAACCAACAAATTAAATCAACAAATTAAACCAATATATCAAAACAAATATTAATATCTCAAATAAAAAGTAGTTACAATATTGTTAGATGGGTCAACATGTGTGGTAGTATTACTATTTTCATAATTCATGTTATTTTCCCTAGTAATACTTCTTAGTAATAACTCGGCTATCTCTCTGTTGTAATTATTATTGTTTGGAATACTACCATCATTACGAACATCATTTCGAGCATCATTTATATTACTATTCACATTATTATTTTCATTATTATTCGCATTATTATTCGCATTATTATTCACATTATTAATCGCATTATTAATCGCATTATTAATCGCGCCATCATCATCATCAGCATCAACATCATCAGCATCAACATCAACATCATCAGCATCATCAGTATCGTTATCATCATCGTCACCATAATCAGGATTAACAATATTACCGCGGCTCCCACTTCCCCCCCCACTGCTACTACTACTCACGTCATCACCACCACGACCACGTCCACCTTCACCGCTATTATTTCTATTACTATTATCGTTAGTATGTTCTTGTATATTAAACCTACAAATAGGACAACGGCTATTGCTCTGAAACCATGTCATAATATTTTCATCCGTAAAAATATGCGAGCAATTTCGTATTTGTCTTACCATCATATCCTCGGTGAACGCTTCATGCGATATAGGACAAGTATCATTTATTGGTGACTCGATATCGCCAAAACGTATACGCCTAGTAGCACTTTCGATTTGCTCTGGAGTAGGGTTGAGGGCAATTGGTTCAAATAAAGTAGCCAATATATCATTATTAATACTAATGTTATTACCATTACTATTACCAAATAACTGGTCTCTAACATATGTGTCAAATAAACGATTAGTAAAATACTGAGTTAAATTATCGCTAGGCGTCGGAACGCGTAACCTAGGTATTAAAGGTAAAGGTAATGTGGTCACACTATCTCTAAAATTATTTCTCAAGCTATCTCTCAAGGCATCACCTGTAGTATCTCTCGTAGTATTGATATATGACCTGATACGGTCGTTATCTCTTAGCATATTGCGTCGTTGTTGACGTCTACTGGATATACGGTTAGTGGTGAATGTATTGATCCCATCTCGTGTGTTATCACGTGCATAACGATTATTTGTGGGTGTGAATATATTACTATTCGTTCCAGATAACCCAGACGTTCCAGATAACCCAGACGTTCCAGATAACCCATCATTCTCAATATTCTCAGTATTAGCAGTATTGACAGTATTGTTATTAATAATATGCGTAATTATTCTGGTATTGTCATTCATTATCCTATCAACACGTGTTATAATTTCGGACCTAGAAAGTATGTCGTATGTATTATCCATAGATAAATTGTTCATGTGTCGCAATAATATAGAGTTTTCTTTGTATATATTGTATAAGCATTCATTAGTGTTCATATAAAGAAATATAATATTATATTATGTCTAAAATATGTTTAAATATAATTCGCTAAATTATATTAAATGAATAATCATTTGATAGTAAAAAAATATGCCGATAAGGGTTTGAGTGGTCTAGCAAATCTTGGAAATACTTGTTTTATCAATTCCTGCTTGGCCATTTTGTCCCATACCTACGAAATGAACGATTTTTTGGATTCCGAAAAATATGTTCATCAAATAAAATTAAAACAAAGTAATGACGTATTATTATTGACAGAGTGGAATAATCTTCGCAAATTATTATGGGATAAAAATGCTATTATATCTCCTAATAAATTCATAGGCACAATACACAGCGTAGCAAAGGCAAAGAATTTTGACAATTTCATCGACTATTCGCAGAATGACATCGAGGAGTTTTTATTATTTATTGTGGATAGTTTCCATGATGCGCTCTCTCGCGAGGTAGATATTAATATTAACGGAAAGGTAATTTGTGAAAAAGATAAGCTAGCGACAAAATGTTACGATATTATTAAACAGCGTTACACAAAAGATTATTCCGAAATATGGAACTTGTTTTATGCAATCCAAGTTACCGAATTATCCGACCTGAATACAAAGAAAGTAGTAAGCGTTATTCCCGAGCCATTTTTCGTTTTGAATCTGCCTATTCCATTCGAGCAAAAGACGATTACGCTTTATGATTGTTTTGATTTATACGTAATGGAAGAAAACATGGTAGGTGATAATGGTTTATATAATGAAAAGACGAAATCAAAATATGACGCAAAGAAGAGAGTATTTTTTTGGTCCTTTCCTACAATATTAGTGATTAATCTAAAAAGATATAATAACATGAACCGTAAGAAACAAAACCGTATTGATTTTCCTTTAGAAGAGTTGAATTTAGCAAAATACGCCGAAGGATACAAAAACAATAGTTACGTTTATGATTTATATGGTGTATGCAATCATTCGGGTGGCGTGCTAGGTGGTCATTACACTAGTTATGTAAAAAATGCGAATGGAAAATGGTATTTATTTAATGACACATCGGTTGCAGAAGTACCCAAGATTTCGTCGATTATATCGCCAAAGGCATATTGTTTATTTTATAGAAAGCGTGATTGTGGGATGGTAGACGGCGAATAGAATGGTAATGTTGTCTTGTCTTGTGCTGTGATGTGTTGTTTTGGGAACAAATGGTTCGAATATTATGTTGTAAATTCTGTAAATATTATCATCATTATAACTTTTTACTGTTCATATTATATAGATGGTAAATTATGTAAATAGTCATGCGATAACTCCTACATTTTTTGTAGTAATTATTCTGATATTGATAGTATATTTTTCTTTAGGAAAAAATGGTGAGGAAGGTGGTAGTAATGCTGCATCTATATTTGTGATAATATTACTAGTCATGGCTATAATTATTGCTGTGTTAAAGTATTTCTTTAACATAAACATTACTACATACATGTATGGTTTTTTCGACCCTTCACAACTAGAAAAAGATTTAGATATTAATATTGACAAGCAGACAGATGAACCTCCTCCTGTACCAGAGTCATTTATAAAACAGGTCTTCAACATTCCTGGTAATAATTACACATACAAAGATGCATCAGCGTTGTGTAAAGCATATGGTGGTGATTTAGCAAATTATAAACAAGTAGAAGAAGCTTATCAAAAAGGCGGTGAGTGGTGTAATTATGGATGGAGTAAAGACCAGTTGGCGTTATTCCCAACACAACAAAAAACATATGATACGTTACAAGACGTCGAAGGTCATGAGAACGATTGTGGTCGCCCAGGGGTTAATGGTGGATTTATAGCCAACCCGATGGTAAAGTTTGGAGCAAATTGTTACGGACATAAACCAGATATTACTCCAGAAGAAAGTAATCTTATGGATAATGCATCTCCATTACCAACTAATAGAGAAGACATGATTTTTCAACAGAGGGTAGATCACTGGAGAAACAATATTCAGCAAGTTTTGGTATCACCTTTTAACCATAATTCATGGAACGAATCGTTATTATAAATGTCTAGATAGGTCTATTATGTATATTATATATATTATCTACGTAAAAACATAAAAGGTCATATATGTGACTATTTATGTTTGATTATTTTGCATCAACATCGATGTTATTATTGCCATTATCGCCTTTTTTGTTACGTTTTTTTGTTTTTCTTTTTGGACTTTTATTCGGTGATGTAGGTATCTTTTTGGTTTTGTTGCCTTTGTTACCTTTGTTGCTTTTTTTACTGATATCAGTTTTAGAATTCCCAACTTTATCTTCATGGTCATTAATTTTAGCATTAGCTAGGTTGAATAATTTGTCATATAATGTGTCTTGTATACAGTCATTATCACTCTTATCGTCATCTTCATTTGCATACACATTCTTATCTTTATCGCCAGTATTTATATTTATTTTTTGTAAATTATTTGGGTTGTATAATGCCCAGTTTGGTACAACTAAACTATTAAAAATGTCGCTAACCTGGTTAGCATTATTATTAGTATTACCACCAGAAAAAGATGAATTATTATTAATGGTAACAAAAGGTGATTCTATCGATTTCATTAAGATAGATTCCACACTAAAACCACCGCTGTTTATTTCTTTATTACTATTAAAAATAAGGTCAGTAGCATTCATATAACTCATATATTAAAATCATATAATTAATTATTGTAATATCTCTTTATTTCCTTATTCTCTTTTACATCTCTATTTTGTTTCAAGTAGCTTATTATGTATTTTACCTGGTCTTTATCCTTTATAATTTCAGGGAGCTTTTCTTCTAAATATTTGTAGGTAAGAGGTTGTTGAACCTTAACATTAGTGAATGCTAACTTACCATCACTAATTTCAATCTGGGCGTTATTTAGATTTTGTACTTCAGCAAACCGAACTATATTACTATGTAATCTATTTTTGTCATCTCGCAATATTTTTATACGATTGTTCAGGGTTTTAATGTCATTATCGAGAGATACCCATCTTTGTATATTACTTTGAAAAATCTCCATTTATTATAAATTATCTAAATAATTGTATTTAACTAATTTATTTAACTAATTTATTAATCTATTAATCTATTAATCTATTATTTATCTACGGACTTAAATGATGCTAATTTAGTTTTTACATTTTCTGCGTATTTATCTCTTGGGAAGGTGTTAACAACGTCATTATAAAGCGAGTGTAATCCACTAGAAGACATTAACGTCCTTGTAGTATTGTCATCATCCCTTGGTAACCCTTTTCGTTTTCGGTATGTTTCTTCTGACTGATGTACATAATGGGCAACATATGCGGGCGTGTTGGAGTAGTTTGTGTTTACTGGTGTATGCCAAAAATAGGGCGATAATACACGCTGTCTATTAACGCTGTAATATTTACTCTTATCATTAATTACATAGAAATGAGGGTTATTGCAGTGTTTGACAGCGTTAGGTCTGACAAAAGTTTTTACATGCTTATCAAGTGTAGAATGACACCTTGTATAATTTTCTAAGATTAGTTGCTCATCATTATCTTTAACTAAATGATTAGTCCCAAACATCAACCAATTCAAAGCTACAGAGTCGCAATTATTAAACTCTCGAAGTAATGACTTGATATCATTATGTTTATTCAATACAATAAACTCATCTGCGTCGATATATATCATCCAATCAAACTTCATTTGTTTAGCGAGTGTGACAGCATATTTCATCAACGTCATTTTCAGATCATTATTAATGCGACATGCATTAAATACCCTTACTTTTCTACTGATAGACTCTACTTTCGCCTTAATAGGTTGTTTTGATTTATGGTCAAAAATTATAATGCCATCAAAACCAATCAGGAGATGATGACAAACCCATTCACATATGTTGGTTTCATCACGTATGTTTACAAATAATATAACTTTCATTATACGACCAAATTATATTACATTATTGGAATATTATTTTTATAACAAATCTTTTATGGTAATTATAATATCGGTGGTAGATATGTTTTCAGTTCTTGGTAGATAAATTACCTTGCATATAGTGTTTAGTTCATCAAATTTACCTTCCCAGTCATTTCCAATAATAAATATATCAGCATTAAATTTTTTTATATATTCAGACTTTAGTTCTAAACTTTCTTCTAAAAATACGCGGTCTACTGATTTAATATTTTTCACGATTTCCATTCTGTCTTCTTCGTTGTATAATGGATATCTTTGTTTTTTTGCATAGTTTAGTTTATCGCTCGAAACGCCAACAATAAGCTCATCTCCACGTGCTTTGCATCTATTTAGCATATTCAAATGGCCAATATGAAACAAGTCGAATGTTCCAAATGTTATTACTTTCATTATATATAAAAATGTATATATTATATAATATATTAAATTATAAATTCTGTACAATTACGATAAAAGTATCACCATTCATAAATATTCATCACTATTCATAAATATTCATCACTATTCATAAATATTCATCACTATTCATCACTATTCATTAATACATATTTATATTTACTAATACGTATTAATCTCTAGACACACTCTTCCACTCACGCACATATACCTAATGTCTTCTTCTTGTCTTGTTCTTTTGTGTCTTTTTGCCTTTTTTTCTGTATGTTTGTTGCATACTCAATAAAGCAAGAGGAACAACAGCTTGTTTTACCACTTCCCCCCAGTAGCCACCTTTTTTACTCCTAGCGTTCTTCTTACTCGCCTTACTTTTCCTTCTACGGCGACTGTTTTTGGTTTTGTTGTGCTTCTTCTTCATAGCTCTTGTTTTGTTTCTTTTACCTCCTCGCATTTGATCCAAAGGCATAAGACGGTTACCCGTGTATTGGTTTTGTTTGTTAGATTTGAATACATTATCAAATTGTTGTTCTACCCCACCATATAGAGACATTACATACTTGCTAGCCATTATATATATATATATATATATCTTTAAAAATAATGGTAATATTTATAATTTATTTGAAAAAAGGTTGATTTGGTTTTTACGAATTATTAATAATAAAATAATTAGAATTGCTAAAATCATAAAAAATATAATAATAAGAAATACAACGGTGATATAAATATAAGGATTTATTTCATATAATATAAATTCCATTATAGGTTGTGATATACCTTTTAGGTGTTGTTTCATATCTTCTCTTTTTAAAACGTCCAAACACTGATCGACTAATTTTAACGTCATTATTATATGACAAATAATAAATAATAACGAATAAAACACATTATTTGGTTATTTTATTATTTTATTATTTTGTTATTTTGTTATTTTGTTATTTTGTTAACACACCTGACGACAAAACGATTATTCTGATAATTACGTTATATCACAAATATTATTGCGTGTCGTTCGCATAATTATTTTCTTTGAAATGTTTAACATGGAAAATATAATAAGACCTGGTGTAGCTTTTGATTTTAGTAAAATTTCTTTAGCATATCCATCAGCGCTAAATGGTGGCGCATATTTTACTAAATTATTGTGCGATAATAATTCAGTTTATTTAGAAACCCAAAAAAGCAAATCAAAGCAGGGAATAGTAAAGAGTGGTAAAAAAATTTACTCTGACCTAATGTTTGACCGTAGTTCAGAGGAAACTATAGATTGGTTTGAAAAGTTAGAAGAAAGATGTCAAGAATTAATTCTTGCTAAAAACGCGGAATGGTTTGAAGGCACGCTGTCGCAAGATGATATAGATAATGCTTTTAATTCAGTATTTAAAGTGTACAAATCAGGTAAATTTTATTTATTGAAAACGAATATAAAAAGTGACCAGAGTGGTAACCCTTATATAAAGATATATAACGAAAATGAAGTATTACTTGGTGAAGATTCCATCAACCAAGACACGGAATTTGTTTCAATTTTAGAGATAAAAGGAATAAAGTTCACAACGCGAAGTTTCCAGCTGGATATTGATTTGAAACAGATTATGGTTGTGGAAAAGGACCCTTTATTTGAGAATTGTTTAATAAGAACCAAGAAAAAGGAGGTTGTTAAGACAGAAAATAAGGAAGCTTCCAGTATTAAGAAAACCGAAGGAGTAGCAGCATCCGCAGCATCCGCAGAATCCGCAGAATCAGCAAGAGATGCAAAACTTAACGATTATGAGTTGCCTGAATTGGTTGATTTAGAAGTAACTGATGATAAACAATTAAAACCTGAAGGGCTAATTAATAATGAGATTAAGGACGTGAAAACCGAAGATTTTGATATAACTAACAGTAGCAGTAATAATAATGAAATCAGTATGGATGTAAAAGAATTAGATGATAATCCCACTTCATCTAGTGACAATACAGAGGTATCAACCGAAACTGAATTAGTGAACAGTATTAATGATATCAAATCAGATTCAATAGATGACGTAGACGATGTAGATAATGTAGATAGTGTAGATAATATAGACGATGTCAATGGTATAAAAGAGTTGTCGTTGGATGATAGTAAGTTGAGGGTTGTTCAGGATGATAAACATGATAATGATAATGATAATGATAATGATAATGATAATGATAATGATAATGATAATGATAATGATGATGATGAAGATGAAGGAGTTCATCATTCAACTTCATCCAACAACAATAAGGATGGTAAATTTAGTAATAGTAACACCACAAATATTAAAGTGAATACAACTACTCAATACTCGGGTGATAATAATGCATCCAAAGATTTAGAAGACATTACTGATAATATGAAAATTACTAGTTATGAAGCTGCCAGTAAAAAGGATGGACCGTTAAAACTGAAAGACCCTAGTAGTATATATTTAGATTTGTATAAGGAGGCAAGAGAAAAGGCAAAAATCGCAAAGAAAAATGCCATCGTTGCTTATTTAGAAGCAAAAAATATCAAGAAAACATTTATGGTAGATATGACAGAAATGGAAGACACCGATAGTGATATAGACAACGAAATTGATAATGTATCGGATAGTGAAGTAGCTGTGCTATAATTATTATAGTTTGTATATTTCGTTTTATATATTTCGTTTTATATATTTCGTTTTATATATTTTTGTCCAACTCATGTATTTTTTGTAATAATAACTATCTATCTGATAAATATTATTTTTAAATGAATCAATTGTTTAGGATAATTGTTTAAAACACATGATTGATTAAAACAATTAATATGTATTACTAAATTTTTTTTATCATTAATTTTATATAATGAGCAAAGTTTCTTTTAAGAAGTTATCGAAAGATTATGGAATTGGTGCTATCATAATTCTCTTACTCATAGCCGCTGGTGTAAGTATGTTTGCTAATTATTTGACTAACAAAGGTTCCGCTGGTAGTGAAAATAACCAAACTATGCCAGGTCAATATAAAGGAACACAAAGAGCAAATACCAACGCACAGGCTAATGCATCGGTTAAACCATCGCAACCTTTAGGACAAAATGAGGTATTCGCAGCTGCAAACGGTGCAAAAACTAGTATGCCAGGTATCCCTTCATCATGTAGTCAACCCAATAACCAAAACCCTGCCGATTTGTTGCCAAAAGACAGTAATGACCAGTGGGCACAGTTGAACCCAAGTGGAAAGGGAGACCTATCAAACATTAACTTATTGAAGGCAGGATACCATATTGGTATTGATACCATCGGTCAAAGTTTAAGAAATGCAAACTTACAAGTACGTTCTGAACCACCAAATCCTCAAATGAACGTTGGACCATGGAACCAAACTACTATGGAACCCGATTTCATGAGACCTCCTCTAGAGATTGGTACAGGTAACCAATAAATGTTTCATAATTCATCCAACCCATATCCATAACAAATACACAATAATTTAATTATTATATCAATATACAAACACAAACTGATATAATAATTGATTAAACTAGATGATAAAATGCCTAGTTATAAATAAATGAATATAATTAAATCTACTGCTCAGATATCGTTCTTTTTACAGATAATAACCTACATAGCGACCATGTATGTGTTTTTCTTCATGTATACCCCTGCGTTGTTATACGTGTTCCAGTTATTAAAAATAGAAATTGCCGTTAACACAATTGAAGGTATCTTTTATTATTGGATGATAAATAGTTTTAGTAAAATATCAAACATTACAGCGTATCGTTATTATGATTGGGCAATAAGTACCCCGTTAATGTTGTTTGTCTTGATTGCATATATAAGATTAAAAGATGAAAAAAATAAAATCGACAATATGGAAGAATTACTCAAAAAAGATGGATTTGTCATTCTATCAGTGTTGTTGTTGAATTGGTTTATGTTGTTAACTGGGTATCTGAACGAAATCAAGGTGATGAATAAATATATGTCAACCATAATTGGGTTTGTTCCTTTTGTGTTGATGTTCTGGATTATTTATGATTATTTTGATGTAAATAATATGAAAAGCGCGGTCTATTATGGTTTTATATATTTCGTTATTGTTTGGGCTATTTATGGGTTAGCTGCCATCATGGGTTATAATATGAAGAATGTAATGTATAACATTTTAGATTTGTTCGCAAAGAACGTTACCTCTATATTCATTATTTTAGTGATAATAAGCATGTACAAGAAAGAAGAGTCAAAAATTTAATATTGGTAAAATATATGAGTAAGCACAGTACATTTTTTTATATACTCATAGCAGTAGTTTTACTATTATGTTTAAGAATATATTATGAATCCGATGCATATAATTTGAAATGTATAATTGCGTCAAAAGATGGTAACAAATATTGTGTAAGAGATAGACAAAAGCTTGAATTAGCGGCTAATTTATTAGCAACTGTAACCGAAAAGTGTAAGAAGATTGTCAAATATATGAAAGAGAAACATCCTGATGACGAAAGAACAAAGCGCCTGGTAAAAGGATTTAATCCAAAAAAAATAAACGAAACCTTGCCAACTAGTGAATTAACAGCTTACAGTGAGAATAAGGGTGAAAAGATAGCATTTTGTTTGAATACGACAAAAGACGGTGATAAGCTGATTGATATCAATACACTAACTTTTGTAGCTTTGCATGAATTATCTCATATAATGACAGTTTCGATAGGTCACAAACAAGAATTCTGGCAAAATTTCAAATTTGTGTTGGAAAACGCAAAAGAATGTGGTGTATATGAACCAGTAAATTATAAAAAGAAACCCACTCAGTACTGTGGAATGACAATAAATGACAATCCATATTATGATTTAGTTTAATTAATATTAGTTAGTAGTTATTACACTCGGTTTGTTTGTAAAACAAATCATGGTGGTATACAATAATCATTAAATATTTATATTTAATATTAAGTAAGTATTAAATTTAAAATAATAGTAGAATTATATATATGTTAGATACGAAAGATAAAAAATCATTAAATATAGATAAAAAAATTTACAAGGCAAACTATCTTTTAGATGATAAAATAAAGGACATATATGTATTTTATGGTAGTTCAGTCGACGATAAAGATAAGGAGGACGTGCAAAGTAAGGTTTTTACAAAGGAGGAGTTAGCTTACAATAATGAAAATAATGTAAATATAGTTTTTGTAGATGATAGTATACGGGTTGACGACACTATAAACACTATAAAACATAAAATCATGAATGCTATTAGTGTCGATGTTTACTTAGAAGAGATGTATTTGTTTTGCAGTAAGTTGGAAAGGGTTAGTTCTGTTAATATATACGAGACTTTGACACAGAATAAACGAAGAGAAATTACGCATGATATTTTCGCGCAATTTCTTAGTAATATTGTAAAGTGCGAGGATGGTACTAGTGTAAAAATGCCAGAGGACCAAGATAAGGAAGGACATGACCAAGATAAGGTTGATAATGACAAACATAAAGAAGATAATATATACACCTATGACGACATCATCAAGTTAGATATTAATAACAAAAAATGTATTATAAATAAACCATTAGGACAAAAGTTCATAATAAAGAACAACGTGTATCCTTTTATTACAAACCCATACAAATTAACAAGCAAAGACGACTATTTTGAAGCGAACATCAGAAGGGCGTTATCCACCCTGAACAATAATCTGTTGTTAAACACAGGTGAAATAGTAGACAATAACATTTATGTTACATTAGCCAGCGATGTCTTAAAATATTACGACACCAAAAGTGATAATGTAATTGGAAGTGATACGATATTACAAATATATTACCCTTTTTTGTACAACAAGAATATTAATACGGTCGATGATTTGAATGATAACAAGGAAAAACTAACAAAAAACGACAAAACTAGCTACACGAATTCACCAGAGTACAAATTAGATGAATCTATCAATATGTTTTATGATGTATACTACATGAAGTCAAAAGAATTGAACTACACGAAAAATGGTGTTAAATATATAAAATTCGCCATGAAGCCAGAGTATGATATCAAGATGCCGTTGGACATAATATTCAAGCTAATTCATGCGACAAAAGATAAACCAATCATAAAGTACAATTCATCGTCTAAACAAGAAAATATTTATCGCGTATATACAGATAATTTGTCTACGGATGGCCGAAAGATACCTGCGCTTAAAAAATCATTAGTATTCAAATTTGTAAAGCAATCTAGTAAGCAAAAGTCGATAACTATTTACGCAGAACACAGCGAGAACAACAAAACTGATGTAGTAATGATGGAACTATTAGCAAATGGAATAATGAAAATTTCTGCGGAATTAGACAATATTATTACGTTATCTAAATTAACCGAAATGTTAGGTACAATTATAAATTCATTTTTGAAAGATTTGAAGATTATACTGGAGCAACATATTTATAATTTTCGCGATTTTACTGACCTTTACGATGAAAATATAGAGATACTGCAACTAACGTATAGTAATAAAATAAAGCTAATAGATAATGTCGACATAGAAAGCATCAAATCGTGTATAACTGGCGTGTTTAATATAGAACAAATTAAATCACTAAAGGACATCCAGTTACGTTTTAAAAGAGTGTCTAATTTCAACAAAGTAACCAGTCAAGAGGCGTTTGTTATTGAAAAGAGTGAACAAGGATTACGAGGTAATGAAATAGTAGACGCCTTACTTGAAAATTTCAAGGACCAAATTACGCGAACGGAAGCAGAAGAGTTGATTATTAGAATGGCGAATGAATACGAAGTTGAACGAACTGCTCACAAGTCCGAAACCAAAATCCGAGATAGTCCGGGATTCAAAACATTATTGACTGTAGATACACAGGATAGTTTATTAACGATACACGTAGAAGGTATTAATAATATTAATTACATGGAAACAATACCAATCTATTTGGATACGTTGGTTCGTTTAACACAGAAAAAGAAAAATACTGAATTTCCAGAAGACAAGATAAAAAAAATATGTGACATGGAGAACGATGTTAAGGATATTGTAGTTGCACATGATGACATAGTATCAGTTTCTGAGAGGTCGCATAAAGAAATCAAGGAGGACGAGGACGAGGATGATGATGATTTAAGCGATGAAAGTGAATACATGTCCGATGTGGGTAGTGTAGATGAACAAGACAAAGGGTTAGATAATGTTGTGGCTGACAAACCAGCAGGTGCATTAGACCTCTTTTTTGACGATGACGATGATGAAGAAGAAGAAGAAGAAGAAGATGAAGAGGAAGATAAAAGTAGTAGTCAAAAACAAGATAGCGAACAAACTGGCGGTGATGTAGAAGAACCTACAGAAACTGAGGAGAACGTAGAACCTGATAACAACGAACAAACCGAGGAGAAGAATGTATCTGTCGATGTAGATTCAAATTCATCTAACGAGAATATGAATGTCCGTAATATCGATGGTATGAAATTAAGCAAACCTTACTACTTTCAATCTTTAATCGAAAAAAATGACCCTGTATTAGTGTTAAAAGAAGATAGCGGAAAATACAATTCATATTCCAGAACATGTAGTTCAGATACTCGTCGTCAGCCAGTTATACTAACGGACAAACAGTTAGAGAAAATAAACAAGGAACATGAAGGGTTCTTGCGCCACGAAGATGTTGTTAAATATGGTTCTGACCGTAATAATCAATTTAATTATATTTGTCCTCGTTATTGGTGTCTAAAAAATAACACAATTATCAACCCCGATGAGCTAAAAGAAGTTGTAGGTAAGAATGGAAAAAAAGAGTTAATGCATCCAACATGTGGTAAGGTATTAGATAAGAAAGACAAAACTGTTAAGCCAGGTTATTATATTTACGAGTTTTACCCAGACAAAAATCTCAAAGCTACTACTAAAACTATAAAACCAACAGATGATGTAGAAGTTTTGCATAACGACAACTGGGAAAATGCGGTAGTAGTAGAAAATAGTAAAGAAAATAAGAACAATTTTATAGTCAAAATCAAAAAAACGAATGAAGAAATTACTGTTAATGTGGATAATATCCGTCATAAGTACAAGAGGTATCCAAATTTCCAGTTAGATAAACATCCAGATGGACACTGTGTTCCATGTTGTTTTGATAAATATAATACCGATGGTAAAATACATACTAGAGAAGTATGTGACAAAAAGATGGGTTCAGACGACGAAAATGAAAGTGATGAAGAAGACGCTGACGTAGACGACGCAGATGCGGATGCAGACAAAGCAGATTCCGACGAGGAGGAGGAAGAAGGCGCAGAACAAAAGGAAAAGGAAAAGGGTAAGGAAAAGGAAAAAAACAAACATAAACCTCGAAACATAACAAAAGAAGATGAGTATATTAAAGGACCAGATAAGTTTCCACTAGGACCAGGGCGTTGGGGTTATTTGCCGCCAGAAATACAATTTATACTGCGTCAGGTGAACTTGGATTGCCAAATAAGCAATACTAATACTAATATCAAACCCAACCACCCATGTTTGTTGCGTCATGGTGTCGAAACCAGTAACATACAGTCATTTATTGCATGTATATCGGACGCACTATTTTTCGGTAAAAATTATAAGGACGGAGACGGCAATATCAAACCTATGAAGGTATTATCAATTTCTGATATGCGCAAGCTTATTATTAAATCTTTGAATTTGGACAATTTTATAAAATATCAGAATGGTAATTTGGTAAACGACTTCTGGTATAATAAAGTGTCAGGTTCCAGTTCAGAAACACCAAACTATGATAAATACAAAAACACCAAATTATACTCTAAAATAAATCTAGACGTAAAAGCAGAAGCCGAATATTTGAACAAAGTTATAAATGCATTCAACAATTTTGTAGGATTTTTAGGTGACGATGATGCGTTGATAACTCATACATATTTATGGGATATTGTAAGTTATCCAAACAAATATTTATTCCCTAATGGTGTGAACCTGGTTATATTTGAAATACCTGCGGATGACATAACTAATAACGTACAATTAGTCTGTCCGACAAATCACTATTCATCTCAATTCTATGAATCAAGAAAACCCACTATAATTCTTATGAAAGAGGGTCATTATTACGAACCTATTTATGTTTATAAAACTGGCGACAAGATTTCAATAACCAAGGAGTTTAAAGAACTGGACCCTACACTATCTCGAAGCATTAGAGATGTGATTACAGAAGTGATTAAACCATTCTATTCTAGTATATGTAAACCTAAAGACAGTTTACCTAAGGTGTATAAAGCAAAACGACCATTATTATTACACGACTTGATCAACAAATTAATGTATTATAACTATGATATCAAGAAGTTTGTGTTGAATTTCAACAACAAGGTGATAGGTTTGGTAGCACAAGAGCCATCGTCGAGCGGTACTGGTGCTACAGGGTTTGTTCCATGTTATCCTTCATCTAATAATAGTAAGATAAACAACGACTATGTATTTATGACAGATCTATCTTTATGGAATGATTATTATAAGACCTTGGGATTTTTAACGAAGATTTCAAACAAGAATAAAAAAATAAAGAGTACATCATCGCACATACCTTGTAAGCCAATATTGAAAGTGGTTGAAGATGACATGGTGGTTGGAATTATAACCGAAACCAATCAGTTTATTCAACTGTCCGAACCAATTGTGGAAAAGATGATACATAACAAAAACAATCTTCCTGATTTACCCAGTATACGTAATAACAACTATGTTATAACACAGAAGAACGGAACACAACAAACCATAACTAATGCGGACGTTGAGATAACCACTAGTAAAAAAGTAGACGAAAAGAGGATTGATTTCATAAAGCGAATTAAACTGGAAAACAATTTTTATGCGATATTCAGAAACACTATTAAAATATTATTGAATGATTACTCTAATTTGAAAATCAGAAAAGATATTGAAGAAGTATTGGGAAATAGTTTCTTGTTATACACCGAAAATTTTAACAAAATAGAAGAATTATTTAAAAAATTAGTAGGCGATAAAGTACAATTTATAGGTGATACTGACTATTACAAGATGATTAATGAGGTGACTAGTTGTTTGTATAACGACGTTAACGAGTGCAGAGAATCCAAATTATGTACTGTAACAGACAATAATGCGTGCGGGTTAATAGTACCTAAACAAAATTTGATTACACAAAAGAGCAATCATGATATTTATTTCGGTAAAATTACCGATGAAATAATACGGTATAATAGAATCAACAGTTTTCTGTTGAACCCTAAAACATACTTAACATTAAGTGATGTAGATTATAGATTGAACGATGACGAAATCATTTTATTACAATCATCATTAACATCTGATTATTTCGATGGTTTAACCCCTGGAGAAATAAACAAGTATGCAAAGCATAATTCGTATGATGAGGTTAACCCGATAATGACGCAAACCTACGACAACACAGTAGTCGATATAATAAAAAAAGAGGTACATGACCAATCATGTGTGAAAATAAATGGCAAGGTGATAGGTATATGGAACCGCTGTTTTCCTAATGAGTGTAAAGAAGCAGAATATAGTGATAGTGTTTTTTGTGGGTATCAAATGATTATTGATTTGGTGTTTAAATATAAAGGTCAAGCCAAAACAATCAATCAAGTAAAGAATGACTTAATTAAAGGATACAATAAGTATATGCCTAATCATGGTGATAAAATTATTGATATCTTGATATCAGAGGGAAAAAAGAACAAGGGTTTGCAAGTGAAAACGAATAAGTTGAGTTTTGTGAATTTCCTATTATTGGAGAGTTATTATTTGACTGTTTTGGATATATGGATATTGATTACATACTATGAGATACCTGCGATATTTATTTCTTCGAAACCGTTTTTGCATACTAATTATAAGGGACGTATTTTTATTGGTTATGGTAGTAAAGAAACAGAATTTGCCTTTATATGGACGTCTGCCCTAAGAGCAGGTATTACACCCAAATATAAAATTATAACTTACGATAATAGTGGCGATATGGGTGATATGGGTGATATGGGTCATGTTGTGGACGATAATATAGACAACTCCAATAAGAAGGAACAAACTAAGAAGGAACAAAATAATAATGAAAGAAAAGAGATGAATTATTTTATAAGTTTGGATGATATTAGTGAAGATTGTCGGTACATGATTACAGAATCGGAAAAAGTATATAAGCCATTAGATAAATACTTGGAAATGTATGTGGGGGATAAGGGAGCAAAAACTAAGAAACCGAAAAAGATAGTTATAGAAGATGCTGATCCTGATGATGATGCTGAGCCAACAGTAGAAAAGGAAAGTAAAACGAAAAAACCAAAGACAACCAAAGCTGCAGCTACTACTCAACCCATAAGGGTTAAAAAACTTAACAAGAAAACATTAATAATAGACGATGACGCATAAAATGTAATAAATAAAATAATAAAATAAAAATGAATTTAAATTGTTGTCTATGTTGATGTATAAATTTACTAATATAATTATCAATATGAATAATAATATTAATATTAATAGTCCGATGCATACAAACCCGAAATATAGTAATACTAAAATGATTTCTCAACGTAATATAACACGCAACGAACATGTATTATGGAAACCATATAATTGTGACATGTACAAGGATTATGTAGTTGTTTCTGTCATAAAAAAGAATGAAAATGAGGTCGTATATTGTATAACACCAAATAACAATTATGATTTAACTAGTGGTGTAAAAGATGTATATCAAAACGTGTATGTTAGTCGAGATGAGTTGGTTTGATTGTAACATTTTAATTAGTTAGTTTAGTTTAATATTTTAGTTCTATTTTATTTATAATATCACAAATTATATCCTTTGTTACATCGCGTATTTGTATTTCATTTTGTATTATTGAATCATTATCATTATCATTATCATTATCATTATCATTATCATTATCATTATCATTATCATTATCATTATCATTATCATTATCATTATCATTATCATTATCATTATCATTATCATTATCATTATCATTATTATTTAACGTATTAATTATAGCAAATCCTTCTACCAAAAGTGTAACATTATCTGCAGCACTAGATGATGACGATTCACTTTTTTCTTCTGTTGTGGTACATTCTTCTTTTTCCTCACCTTCTTCCGAATCATAAATAGCTATGTTATTATTACTAGAGGTAGTGTCTATGTTATTATTCGTATTTGTAGATATGTTATTAGTAGTACGATTGGATGAAAACAGCACATTATTTGACAATAAATTATCTAGAGTAGTAATTACTGTATTTGCATGATAATCACTTCTTATGAATGACCCAGTAGTATGAATATTGATTGGAACCGCTGACGTGTAATGGTCAATATCGTCATCCATAATATCATCAAAACTATTGAAATAATAATCTCTAACGGATTCATAATTGGTGTCATCATTCTCTTCTTCATCTTCGAACATTTCTAATTCGATAATATCTGTATTAGCGCTTTCACTACTTATGTTAGAATATAGTGGTGATAATGGAGTACTTCTATAGGTGTTTGATGTCATTACAAAGTACTCTATTGTTTTTTTTAGGTCGAATGATTCGTGACTGTTGGAAAAACTATCATTGTCATCATAGAAAGGACAGTATTTCTTATCAAAATCTATAGAAATTATTCGTGTTGATGGCTTAACCCCATCATATTTTTTGATTATTTTGCGTATCTTTCTACCAAAAGTAAAGTTATACATATAAAGTTTATTCAGCTTGTAATACAGATAAATGTGCATACTATGTTTTTTATTTATTTCTAGTGTGAATTTAGATGTCAAATAAAGTAATAAGTATGGTTTCATTATTTCAACTAATTCTGTCTTAGGAAAATCAACAGATATTTGAAACTTGTTTCTAGTTTTTATATTGTACTCTTTTATCATATTGTGTATTACGTTTGCAAGTACGATATCATTCGTCTCACGAACATACTGATGAATAGATTTTTCTCTGAGTAATGATTCATGACGGTCATAAAATTGAGTTAAATTAAAATTGCACTTGAATAATTTATAGAATAACTCGTTAGTAATATGTGTATTGAATATGATATGAAAATATATAGTATACAATATTGCTTTTGAAAAAATAACATTATTATATGGGTTTTTGATTGCCAACGGCTCTGAATAAAAAACACACGATGTATTCTGTAAACAGTTATTAATAATCTTGGACAAATCAAAAACAGAGAATAAATATCTTGTTTTTTCCTGGTATATGCATATTGTAGTTCTTTTTTTAATGTCTAGTTTGTTGGAAACCAAATCCTCATCTACAAGTAATTTAGATTTATTAAACATAATACGATGTTTGAATCGATTCAACGCATGATAAACGGATTGTATTTTACAAAAAGTATTAATAAACTCTTCCTTATTATTTTGTGGTATAAAAGAGTTACTTATCATATCTCGAAAAAAAATAAATTTGGTGTTTATGGAATATTTTGAATTCTTACACAAGGATTCAAAATTAAATGATAATAATAGTGGTAGATTAGTAGATTGTTCAATAATTTTGGTTGTTATATCATAAAACATTAAGTTAATACTATATTAATTGTAAATATTTTTATATAGGTTATTTTGAGATATTATTTATAATCATGTCTATCATCTCTGTGATGTCTGTCTTAGAACGATGAGTTAGAATCCTGGGTCGTAATCATCATCATCGCCCATATTAGTCGTTTTAATATTAGTTACATTATTTTGTATAGTCAAGTTAGTAATAGCACAAGGATCGCTAATATCTTCTGCACCAGAGCCAAACATCTCGTCAATCTGGTCCTCGGTATTAGTGAACTTGAACTTGCTGGTTTCTTTAAGTTTGTTCATTTCTTCGATGTCCAATACCACTTGGAATGAACTAGTACCATACAATCCTTCTTGTCCACACATGACATTAGCAGATACACCACGCAATATATCCAATTCTGCATGTCTAGCTGCTTTTAAAAACATTTCAGGCGTTTCTTCAAACGATGCCTTGGCAATAGGACCAATATTATCATTATTAATTCCGTGTCTGAATATCGAAATCATTTTATAAGAATATGTCATTCTATCCACCAATACACTAAAGTTGTGATGATTAATATAGGTACCATCAAACTCAATAACATCAATCAACTCATTATATATTGCTTGTCTGGCGGCTTCAATACCCAAAACATTATAGATTTCAGCTATATCGTTACTGAATGTTCTGGTATTATCAATATAATCTAGTCCAAGTACGGACAACAAATTAGTTCCAACTGTATCTAGTAGCCATATGTCTTGCTTCTTGTATATTCCGTTATTTTCAATCATATTATCTTTGAGTTTTCTCATAATGACCTTGTTGATTTTTTTCGTACCTCTCAGTATGACATTTTGCAAAAGTTGTTCTTGGAAATTCTTCAAGATGTAAATCTGGTCGGATTGATCTAATGGATTAACATTCGGTTTCTTTTTCGTTTTCATAGTTTTCATGACTTCATTCATTCTTATTCTGAACACTAGTTTTTCAGAATTATAATCAGAATATACACATGTAATTTGGTCTTCATAACAATTATTCAAAGTGAAGTTAATATCATCCATAGTTATATTCTTTTCCAACATAACTTCTGGGTCCATTACCATTCTGATAACCCACTTCGATTTTTCGCTATCGTCATCATTCTCGATTGTTTCATCATTACACTCCGCAACCATTTGCTGGAATTCTTGATACTGTTTCATGGTATCTTTATCCTCTTCTATAAGTGTGTCTAGGTCGTCTGGATCAAAACATATTTCACTAGATACGACAACGTCTTCCAATTTAGTGTGCTCTAACATGTGCATAATAGATGTAGCTTTTTCTTTGACTGTTTCATCCTCCTTTTTAAGGTAAACTGTGAGCGATGGATTCTTCGGCTCGCTGGATAATGATAGTATTTCTTCAATACGAGGCACACCACGAGTAACATTCGACTTTGACGCCACACCAGCAAAATGAAAGGTATTCAAAGTCATCTGTGTTGATACCTCACCTATACTTTGTCCTGCTATCATTCCAACCATTTCCCCTGGTGCTACTATAGCGCGTTTGTAAGAGTTGACAATCGTATCTAATAGTAATTGCAAGGATTTCATGTTGAATCGCTTTACAACAACCAGTTCTTTAGGCGACAAATAATAGTAGAATAGTGTCTTGAATAAGTCAGTAGGTGGAGCAAAGATAATCTTTTCTAGCTTATCATAGCATGCTTCTATTAGCTGGAAAGCTTCCAAAGGTGTAATATCAGATAATGACGTCATCGATATATTTGTTTGTCCTTGTATGTTATTAATAATATACGCGAATGCTACTGGCGAGTTTACAATTATATCACCTTTACCTTTAAAGACATTCTTAATGATTTTGTCTCTCATTTGTATCATAAATTGTGTGTATTTGTCACAGTATTCTTTCATACTTTTTTTCTGTTTGTTATAACGAGTTAGTGTGTTCTTCAAGAATACACTCGAAAGTATATTACTTTTGTTATTGTTTTCTGGCAATATGAAGTGTGAATATATTTCTTGTGTACTCATACTAACAATAGGTATTAACTGGTTTTCTACTTTAGTCGTATCGATGTTATCATCACCATAAGCAAATTGTACAATCTTACCCTTGTTATTTCTTACGGTCATGTCATAGTTTACCATTAAATCTTCAAGACCTTTAATTAATCGTCTTTGAATATAACCTGTTGTAGAAGTTTTGACAGCCGTATCAATAAGACCTACTCTGCCACCCATAGCATGGAAGAATAGTTCTTGAGGCGACAATCCATTAATATACGAACTTTCAACAAATCCTCTCGCAACTGGACTATCATCGTATTTAGTATAATGCGGTAACGTTCTTTGTTCAAATCCATAAGGGATTCTTTTTCCATCTACGTTCTGTTGACCTAAACAAGAAATCATAAAGGATATGTTCAAATCCGATCCCTTAGACCCTGCTTTTACCATAGTAACAAATCGATTGTTTTTATCCAAACTATTCAGACCAATTTTGCCTGATTCAGATGTCGCCTGATTAAGTATGTTATTTACCTTTGTTTCAAATTCTTCGTTATTAGTTTTACCAGATTTGTTTTCAAAGATACCAATCTGTGTTTGTTCAATCAAATTTTTTACATCTGCTTTTTTCTGCGTAATTACTTTGATAATTTCTTCGTTTGTTTTGTTGTCAGAAATTAAGTCACTAATACCAACACTAAATGCAGAGTATTTCATGTACTCAGTTACCACATTTTGCAAATCATCGATAAACTTGGCGCAACCTTGGTTACCGAAATCGTTGCATATTCTTTGTAATAACCCTTTTGTACCACCACCTACTACTTGTTTATCCATTTGTCCTCTAATATACTTACCATTCTTGATTTCAAGAACTGCATTAGATGTGTTGAAATCCATGTCATCTTTGTATGCCTTCGTCTTATATTTTAAGCTTAGTGGATACATTATTTGTGACAATAAATCAAAACTCGATATACCTTTTTCTTTGGTGAAATCTTTGGCTAACATGTTTTCATCAACACCATCAAACAACATCATCAAGTTCATGGCATTACGTGGTGTGAAATGAATGTTTTCTCTGGTGAATTGGTAACATCCAAGCATAGAATCTTGAAATATACCAATAATAGAGGAGTTATTAGCAGGACTGATTATTTGATAAGGTACTGCTGCCAAATTAATCAATTCTGATTCCGATTCCAGGTCTTGTGGCATGTGCAAGTTCATCTCATCACCATCAAAATCAGCATTATATGGTTTTGTATCAGCTACATTCATACGGAATGTGTCGCCTAATTTCATAACTTTTGCGATATGACACATCATACTCATTCTATGAAGTGTAGGTTGTCTATTGAAAAGAACTGGGTCGCCATCCATCATGTGTCTATGAACTATATCACCATCCTCCAAAGTAATGGATTCACGGTCCATAAAATATCTCAAGGTAATGGACTCGCCGTTTTCCTTTTCCAATATTTTCGCTCCAGGCCATACGTCAGGACCGTTCTGAACTAGTTTTGTCAAAAATGCCTTGTTCATTTTGTTAACCTTTACTGGTTTTGTAATATTTTTTGCGATTTTCATAGGAATTCCCAATTCTTTGATTGACAGATTCGGGTCAGCAGTAATAACAGATCTTGCACTAAAGTCGACACGTTTTGCCATAAGATTACCTCTCATTCTTCCACCTTTACCGTTCAACCTATCCTTAATCGATTTCAAGGGTCTTCCTGAACGTTGTGCTACAGAAGCTACGCCTGGTATTTTATTATCTACTTGTGTAGCCACATAATATTGTAATACTGTTGTCCAGTCATCAATAACATTAGATGGTGCGTTATTATTTATTTTTTCTTGTAGAGTTTTGTTCGCTTTAATAATATTTACTAATATATGACTTAAGTCGTCTTCTGAACGTTGTTGTGCGTCATGTTTTACAGATGGTCTTACTGCAGGAGGCGGAATAATCATCGTTTGACAAATCATCCAATCTGGTCTAGACCAAACAGGACTAAAACCCATAAATGCAACGTCTTCATCAGATATACGTTTCAAAATCTTCAACGTCATTTCTGGTGTGAATTTAACTATTATTGGCTCAGAACTATCATCATTCTTATCCTCATTTTTCCACTCTGCAACAATAGTTGCCAACCCTTCTTTTCTTATTTTACCATTAGGAGGACATGGTTGTAAACATCCACAACCATCTTCTATATCATCACCACATCTTTTTACTTTACTTGCTAAACTAAACACTTGTTTCCATCGTGCTTCATTATTTTTACTAAAAGTCTTACTGTATTTACTTTTACTTATAAGTAGTTTACTGCATTTAATACAAACACAACGTAAGCATTTGATTATAGTATTCAAGTACTGTATGTAATAAACTGGCTTGGCCAACTCTATGTGACCATTATAACCTGGTGTTTCCATATAATCCAACCCATCTGTAGGACATATTAACCCAGGGTCTAACACACCCATCCGAGGGTCAAATAACCCACCGATAACAGGTTTGTTGTTTATGTAAGTATCTCTTGTGGTAACCTCCACTACCGAACTCTTTCTTATTTCCTCAGGAGACATAATACTAAATTGTACTCCAATTACTTTTGACACGTTTACTGAGGTATTATTGTTGTATTTCATCATGCTGTATATATTATATTACATAGATTTTAGATAGTTTAAAATCATTTTTATTTTATTTTACTTGATAATATGAATTTGTACATTTATATTATTTATAAATATATTTTCTCCCTTTTATGTCGTTTATATCATTCCCAATCAATACAGAAATGTGTTTCTTTATAGTTTTCCTTACATGTTCTTCTGAACAACACATCAGTTCTGCAACATCTTTATTTGTACGTTTTATGTTGAAAAGGTAATCAAATCTATAATAAAACAATCTCTTTACAAAAGGTTCCAATCTATTTATTTCAACCCAAAAATAGAGTAAATCGCTATTATTTTCAATTTGTACAGATTTCATATAATCAAGACCCCTTAAATAAGTAGTGTATTCGTATTCTCTGTAAACAGGTTTACGCTTCATTACGCTTTTACGTCGTTCAGTTATCGGTATTTTTGATATTGTGTAGTTATCTGTTATACATTTGTATATAGAACCCTCTATGTAAATTTTAGCATAATTTACAAACAATCTTCTTCCGTCATATTTCCGTACACTATCATACAGCCCTCTGTATCCATAAACTAACATATCTTGTTTAATATTTAGTATTTTTCTTTTGTGAATTTTCCCAAACATTTTTGCGGTACTGCACACTAGAGGCACATGTCTCATAAATATAATGTAATTTACTTTCTCCATCATAGATTGTGATGTATGTTTATCTGTTTTATAATGTTGAAGAATTCTCCACTGTTTGGGCGTAATCATTTTGTATGAGCATACACATAAACACTTTAATAATAATAAAAAATAAAATAAAAACAAAACGTTTCCCATGGTTATTATAATTAAATCTATTTATTAGTTTTTAATTTATTATTTATCGTATACATTTATACGTAGTATAGTGTAAAAAATGATACGATACAAGGGTTGAAATACCGTAAAAATGTGATATAAATAAAAAAAATGAATGAAAATAAAATATATAGAACATGTAGTAATTACATACAAAATGAAAGGTGAAACTATCCAAAACAAGAAAAACTGCAAGTACAACTCATCTGATGATAATTCAGATTACACTAGCGATGTTAGTGAAGGAGAAATAGATGTACATGAATATCGCAAATTTATTTCCAAAATATTTCCATCAAAACACATTAATAATAAGATCAAAGCAGGTAACCGAATTAAAAAATTGAATAAAAAAGAGAATAAAAACAAAAAAAATAACAGTAAAAGCGATTATGACGATGATGACACCGAAACTTTAGATGATGAAGATACTGATACTAGTTATGAAGATGAGGATGATGAGGATGATGAAGACGACGAAGAGGAAGAAGAATACGATGACGAAGATGATGAAGATGAACAACCACGTCGTCGTAAAGCAATCGACAAAGAAAAAAAGGACAACAACAAAGGGTTATCTATTGTTACACGAAGCAAAAGTAAAAAGAGTTCAAGGGTTGTAAAAGAATTACCCAAGAAAAAGGGTTCTTCCAGCGATAATAAAAAATCAAATAAAAAACAGAATAATAAAAAGAAAAATAAAAAAAAGGTTGTTGAAAGTGATAGTAGTGATGACGACGAAGACGAAGATATTTATGAAGATGATGACGAGGAGGATGATGACGATGATATGATTAGTCCAAAATCTAATAAAGTAAATATTATTTTCACGATTGGTGGAGCTGAGGATGAATATGAAGATGACGATGATGACTATGAAGATGATTATAGCGACGATTATGAAACAGAGGATGAAAATGCATCAGTATCGTCCGTCGAATCAACCCCGAAAAAGAAGAAGATTATTAAAAAGTCGTCAAAGAGTAAGAAGGACCAAGATAAGGACCCCGAAGATAAGGATAAAGAACAAGACAAAGACAAAGATAGTAGTAAGAAGAAATCAAAGGATGATGATGATAAAAAGGAATCTAACGAGAAAACATCAGGTTCTATGAAGAAGTCAAGTTCATTCAAAGATAGATTGAATAATCTAAGTAAATTATTAGACGATAATAAAGATAAAAATAAGGACCATCTAATTGAGAAATGCATAGCAATATGCGAAGAAGATATCAAACATTCAGAAGAAAAGAAGAACAAAAAGGTGAAAAAAGAAAAAGACCGTAATCTTAGAATATTCAAAAAGATAATTAGTGATAAAAATGTGATGAATGACTTTACATTTTATGAAAAATTAGACGTGGAACAACAGAAAAAGGTTCTAAAAGAGTTGAGAGAAATAAACAAATTAACTAGAATTGAAAAACCATACAGAATGTGTATATTAGAATCCGATATCCCAACTGTTTTCAAGGGTGCTGCTATGAAAAAAATTAACACGCTAAGACAGATGGACCCAGGTAGCGGTGAATTCTACAAGGTGAAGAATTGGGTGGATACTTTTATGAGAATACCATTCGGAAAACACCAGCAATTAGATGTCAGTATTACCAAAGGTGTAGATTCGTGTCATGAGTTTATGGAAAAAGCACAAGGTACATTAAATGAAGCTATTTACGGATTGAATGATGCTAAGATGCAAATAATGCAAATGTTAGGTCAATTTGTGACTAATCCGACATCAATAGGAGGAGCAATAGCTATTCATGGTCCACCAGGTACTGGTAAAACTAGTTTGGTGAAAGAAGGAATCAGTAAAATCCTGAACAGGCCTTTTGCGTTTATAGCATTAGGTGGTGCAACTGACAGTAGTTTTCTAGAAGGTCATTCATATACTTACGAAGGTAGTACATGGGGTAAGATTGTTCAAATATTGATTGATAGTAAGTGCATGAACCCAGTAATTTATTTTGATGAGCTTGACAAGATAAGTGACACCCCAAAAGGTGAGGAAATCACAGGAATACTTACTCATTTGACTGATACAACTCAAAATACGCAATTTCATGATAAATATTTCTCGGAAATTGATTTTGATTTAAGTAAATGCATGTTTATATTCAGTTACAACGATGAGAGTAAAATCAACCCAATATTAAAGGATAGAATGTATAGAACCCAGACCAAGGGGTATAACTTGAAAGAAAAAACTACTATAGGTAAGGACTATTTGCTACCTAAGATTCGTAAACAACTGGTATTTGAAGATGCTGATGTAATCATTCCCGACGAAACATTACAACATGTGATAGATAATTTATGTGATAAAGAGCAAGGTGTACGTAACTTGAAACGTTGTCTTGAGATAATCTATACCAAGTTGAACCTATATCGTCTAATGAAGCCAGGAGTAAATTTGTTCGAAGAGAATATGTCTTTGAAAGTGGAATTCCCATTCACGGTAACAAAAGAAATCGCAGAAAAACTAATTACTAGAAAAGACAACAACATGTCATCGCTTTATGGATTATATATTTAAAATTGTAATATATTATAGTATTATTGAATAACCAAATAATTTAACTGATAATTTAACTGATAATTTAACTGATAATTTAACTGATAATTAATTTTTTTATTGTATCTAAAATAACAAGAAAATATTATTATTAGGATATAGTTTAAACATAAACTGTTATTATTATCTAGCATATGATAGACAATAATAGCAACGATAGTAACGAAGTTGAATTTAATTACGTAAAAAGTAAATATACAAGAATAAGCAAGAAACTACAAGATATAACCAATTTGTATTCAGAGCTTATTCGTTATTGTGATATTTTTAAATGTAAATTAGGCAAGGATAATATGTTAGATTTAAAAAGAAGAAAACAATATTACATCAACCAGCGTACACGTGTTGAACACAATATATCCAAAATAATTAGCAACGTAAACAGCTCGGATGAAGATGACCTAGATTACGAAGCCAAGTATTGTACAGATGGTAATTGTCATCGTTTTACAAGTGACGTCATAGACATAGATGAAAATACATCACAACGTATTACTTATTGTACTTTATGCGAGTATACCAAAAAGTAATGAATATGAATATTAGAGTTTTGTAGGGAGTGTTGGTGGGTGTTGTTAATTAACGCACGTTTATTTACCATATAGTATTTGTGTTATGCCACCACATGCCATTACCTTTCTTCACGTCATATAGCTTTCTAAAAATAGTGGACCTTGTTAGTGGTATATTACACCTATATTTATTAGGCGGGTGAGGATTGGTTAATAATAGAGGAATAGTTGCTTTTACGGGTTCATATGATTGATGATGTATAGCATAATATATAAAAAAGTTCTGGAAAATGTTAGTAGCAATTAGCGAATCTTTATTCATATAAATTATATAATCTTTCAAATACTCACTAATAATGGCTACACTTGAAATATCAGCAATATCTTCGCCTAAGCTTAATGAAGCGTCGAAATCATATTTGTCTTTGCCCAAGAATTCCTCATATTGTTTTTCTACGTCACGGGTTAACCGTTTGAATGTTTTCTTGTCTTTAGGCGTCCACCAGTCATATAGTTTACCGTTTTCGTCATATTTACTACCATTATTGTCTAATGAATGTGATATCTCATGCGAAATAATGTATCCTATACCAGCCAGGTTGTATTCTATTCGTTTGGTTAAATCAATAAAAGGTGGTTGTAAAAGTCCCATATTCATGAATATTTGGTTTTTACTTGGGGTATATGATGCATTAACCACATAAGGGTAATAACCGTCTAATTTTGCAGGATAATCATTCCAATCGACATTTGGCAATACGATTAATGATTTTTTTCCTATTATACTAATTTGTTTTTTGAAACGTGAATCACATATTTTTTCAAGATTGTCGTAAAAATTACTACTATACGATAATACAGGATCTTCACCCATATTTTCAACATTACCAACAACAAAGTTTATTTTCTCCAATTTTCGAATAGCTCTTTGTTTTGTACTTGTTGATAACCATTCATTCCGTGAAACAATTCGTTTAAAAACTGTACTGAGGTCTTTACCCATATTAATTACTGATGTAACAACGTCTTTGTTATAAGCATGTATTAGATATTTTTTGGATAACCAATTTCCAAACGATAAGGACATGTACAACGATATATTTACTGCATCATTAGTTACTATTTTTTGTTGTCCTCGTTGATGATTTCCATAAAATTCGTAGACAATTTCTCTCCATTTGTTGGTAATCCTACACAGATTAGCCAATAGAGTAAACAACCAAAAAGTGCGCCATTTTGGTGTTTTCCAATTATCAATAAATAACTTGGTACACCGTTTTAAATAACCCAAATCATATGTCAAGAAATATGGCGGAGGAGTTTTAAATCCTAATTCTTTTGAGTAGGTTATCCAATCAAAACCATATTTATGTAATGACTCTGATGCTTTCACTTTCGTAGCTGTATCATACGATTTGTTGTACTCGATTGCGTTGAGAAGTTCTATCTCAACGTCTAATACATCGCGCGGTTTAAGTCCATGATCCTTACCTAGAGAAGTATCCAATATTTTACGAACAAAATTAATATATTTTGTACGATTAATTAAAGAATGTGAACTTTTGTCAAATATGTTATAAACGTTGTTGTCAATCGACTCAAAATTGTGATAGAATAACCAACAACACGCAACATTAGGGTCACTTGGTTCTGGGAAAAAATTCAACACGAAAGGTCCACGATGTCTTACCATTTCATGCTTACCATAGTAAGCTAATAATTTCCAAGGGTTGTTCTCACTTATAAAGTTATCAATTAGTTGTACATAATCTTTGGCTATCCTCTTGCTATTACTTGGCGAATTCATGCTGATAATAGATTTACGAAAAATGTCAATATTTTTCGCCATGTTATTATGGTGTTGTTTTATATAACTTTTTATAAGGTTATCTAACTCTTCATATACGTTATGCTGTACAGACGTAAAATCGGATTTTCGCACTATATATTTCTCATCATCACTTACATTTGACGCGCTTTTCATCCATTTGTAATTAACATATCCATAAAAATCATTTTGGGGTTTAACATTTTTTGGTATTTCAACTGCTGTAATTTCTGTCATAAAAATATTATTAACCTGTTTATCAGGTAAAATTAAATCAGTTTTTCTTATTCTGTTGTATTCTTGTTCGAATGGTAAAACAGCATCTGTACATTCGACGTTTCTTAGTTTATGCTTGTGTGTTTTATTTTGTGGTTTATTTTTATTTTTATTTTGTTGATTATGCTTTAATTTCTTCGTACTTTTGTTATGTATCTTAGTCATATATGATATATACTTATATACTGTATATATAATATTATATATTACACCTTTTTATCGGTGTCTGTTTAATATTCAGAATATGGTTCGTTGTTTCCACCTCTGTTATTCAAGTAGTCGTATTGGTCTACGGTCATACAAGCACACCCAGTACTAGTTGAATAGGTATTTGGACAACATTCGGGCTTGAATTCAGTAGTTGAAAACAAAAGCATTTCCCCGTCTGGTAAAGGTACAGGTTGGCTTGGTCTATTCAACACATCACTAGCACCTTTACTTGGTGGTTGTCCTGGTTGGGTTCTCATATCAGGCATATTCCATAAGTTGGTGTTAATAGATTCGTCACTATTCAAACTATATGGGGAAGGCAAATTGCTGTTGATAGTGGATGCAGAAAATCCTTCTTTATTACATCCGTTGGCGGTGCATCGGGTGCATCCACAAACTACATTCACCAATATGAAGAGAACGCATATAAAAATCAACAACTCTAAATTTAATTTTGTACCAAAAATCGAAATTTCCATTTATTATACATATTTCATAGATAATAATTTTCCTCTTGTTTTGGCTAAAAATAAGTCAACACCTGCATTATAATCAAAAAATCGAGTATTATTGATGTGCAGCATTTTGTTGGTTGTTAGTAAATGATACAATTTGCCATTTTCTTTCATGACTGATGGAATCTTTAATATTGTTGAACTATCTAAAACCTCATTATAATATCCTAACTTCATTTTTAATTCACATATGTTCAAGTTACCTGCACCATTAATAGTTACATCCCCTAAATTAAACTTGTAATGTTTTAAAATAGTTGGGTCTATCTCGACAATACCATAAACCTTGTTATTGTCCTGAAGTATATCGCCTATTTTTATGTTTTGTATTTCCTTATTATGTCCATTATTGAGAGTCACGTGTGTACCTTGACAAAAGCCTCCATCTACATGCGCGTGTAATTTGTCTACATTATTTACTCCTGTTTGCTTAATAATTTCATACAAATTCTCACCGTAAAGGTCATCCCAATCTGCGAAAATAGTGTTGTTTATAGTTACCAATTTTTGATTAGTATTAATACAATACAAATATTCTTCATCATATTTTTCAACTTTTACTGCTTGTGGGTGTTCACACACTTTAACCCATTTATCATTATGTCGCACGATATGGCTATCTGATACTATTACGTTGTTTAAGTTGTACATAACTGAACCTTTTGTGGTTACTTTGATTATTGAACATACTGAATTCTGTTTATCTAACTGGTCTCCTATTACTAGTTCGCTTATTTTCTTACTAGTGCCGTCATACATGTTAATTTGCGTATTTTTATCAAAACACTTTATTGTAGGTATAGACCCAACCTTTACTTTGAGGACTATTTCCATAAAGGTAAATAATATTGCCATAGGGATGGCTATCGACATAAAAACAGACGACATAGATGCTGCAAGTGCCCAACTTACAGGCACAGCCCATAATGCCGCAATTATTCCAGCTAATATAATTAAAATTTCTAAAACTAGCTCGCCAGATGCACCCATAAGTGATTGCAAATTATAGTAAACCGATAATAACATGTATATACAAGTAGTGAGTACGCCTACTAATTTTCCTATAAAATCCTTAAGAGAAAGGATTATCGTTTGTATAGGTATAACAACATTCATCAATCTTCCCATTATTTCTTGTACTACAGCTTGAAGTTGCGTTCGTACTTTGTCAAACATACCCCTTATAGAGTTGACTGAATCTTGTAATTCGCCTATGGTAGAAGCAATCGCGCTAGTTATAAATGTGGTCGGTGCCAGAGCTTCTCCTGCGATTGAGCTTTGAACATTATTTAAACACTGTTGGAAGTTATCAGAGGTATAATCCATAATTGATGTACCTTCAGGCGCGTTTATTAAACCTGCGAATGGTAACACATATGGTTTACACTGGTCATCCGTCCAATTATCCCTAATATCTTGGGCTTTCATCATGACAAAACAGAATGTTAATAGCAGCAAAAATATAATAGTAAATACTATAAATAAGATTAGGGAGCCACCAGAATAATCAAAATATCCCAAATTGCTATATATTTTTTTTATTTCTTTCAGCGCTGGAGTTTCTTTAAGTATATCATCTATTTTAGGTATTCCATCTATTTTAGGTATTTCAGGTCTAACAGTTTCATTATTTATTTTATCACTCATATATAATCAATTTAAAATAATGAATAGTGATAAATCTAATTTTTATAATTACAAAAATAATTTTATAATTACAAAATACTTGGTTTATTTACACCCCACCCTGAAAATTTAAAATAGCTCACATAAATAATTTACATATATATGGCATCCTTAATGTATCATCGTCCCAATCCCAGAAAATCTCACTCCCTATAACTATGCGATTATCATTAGTCGATAAACAACTAAACCAATCCACATCTTTTTTCACTGGTTTTGCTTTTGGGTATTCACATACACGTACAAATACCTCTTTGGTTGAATCATACACAAAATGCGACCCCGTTACGTATACACCACCGCCTTCAATTCCTTCATTTTCGATGTAGTACAAAGGTGTTTTTGTTTGTTTATTGTCTATTTTTATGGTTTTTGTTACAACTGATCCATTATCCAAAACATCACCTAAATTGATATCCTTCATACATACTTTGCTACCATCTGCTAGTTTTAATTTAGTATCAGGGTCAAAACACATAGCATTAATCGTTTGACCTGCTGGTCCATTCCACATACTTTGGATTGTTTTTGTTGACCCATCTAAGACGTATATTAGAGTTGTTAATGTACCTATAGTTTTACCTACAATATCACGCATAGCAATAATTATTCTTTGTATTTCAATTACTAAATTCAAGAAAACAGCAAATATATCTTTTACTATACTTGATATAAATGTACGAACCTTGCTAAACATAGCACGAGCAGAGTTAACATCTTCTGATATTGACCCAACAGAACTGCCTAGCGTATGTGTAATATAATTTATTGGAGCTAGTATATGTCCCATGAATCCTGTCATACTGTTCTGAATACAGTAGTTAAAGTTTTCATTAACATCATCTGCAAGAGGCATGTATGTTGGATTACATCTATTTTCTTGCCAGTTATCTTTAATATCCTGAGCTGCTGCAATAGCTGCAATTGCAACTATGTATAATAAAAAAAGTATATTTACTAACATAAATTTTCCCCAATTTCCACCCGAGGGCATCTTATATATTATAAATTTAATTTTATTTTAATTTTGTATGCATTTAATAACTTCGTTTAATTCCTTTGTATACATCTAATTTATATCTATATCTCATATACCTCATTTATCTCTATTACTTCATAGAATCACATACATTCGACCCGAATATAAAGGTTGTAGTCGACCAATTTTTATAATGATCGTTGCGTTGCTTAATGAAGTATGATACAAATCCTATAAAAGTGAGCAAAATAATTAGCAGTTTAAATATTCCATCTACTTCATCTATTTTTGAAATATAGTTAGCGTATTTTTTATTTTTATCAAGGTTTTCTTTATAATATGATTTATACATAGTTAATAAATATACTATAAATAATAGTAATGATACTAGACATATAAATATCATAGTCATCTTGCTATACAAAACATAAAATACATAAATTAATATTGCAGTAGCTATAGTATCTGTCGGGTATTTTGAATCACTACTGGTAAAATCTACAGCAAAAATTAATATTAATAACAATACAATATGTTTAGCTATCATGTTTTCTGTTAATAGTTTTTGTGTTTTGCAGTTTAGTATCTCTCTAACATAGTTTCCCATTACCGCTAATCCAAGAAGCATAACACCTTTTATAAAAGAGTCATTAATAGTACTATCCGCATTATCTGCAAACTTCTGTATACTCATTTATATATTAACTAACTAATTAATTATTAAAAATACTAAAAAAAACTATTAAATACTAAAAACTAAAAAACTATTAAATACTAAATACTAAAAAACTATTAAATACTGCATAATAATAATATAAATCATGTTTAATTTTTGTAACCAAAGATTCTCACTCAACTTATCATGTTATAATAACAAAAAAGAAGAAACCAAATATATAAATACCAACTTTTTCAACCCTAATCGTACTTTTTATGTATGTAGTTACGGCGGATCAGGTTCCACTATGTTAACCAAGTATCTGTCTAATTTTGGTAATATAGAACACATACATGACCGAAATCCTCCTGAAAACCTTAAATACGTAGGTAGTAAAAACACAGATTCACCAGTTTACAAAGAGTGGTTTAATAATGTTGAAGTTCCTAATGATCAACTACGTAGTATTACCGTTATTTTCATATATCGTGACCCTATAGACGTAATATATAGTAGATTTGTTCGTGGTAATTCGGAACCTAATACACAACATATGACAAACGTAATGTGTAAAAACACTAATATCAGATTAAGACAAGTGTTGTATTATAAAAAGGACCTATATGAGATTGAAAATTTTTTCAACAATTGGACGACACGAAATCCCAAACGAAATTACATAATTTATTGTATAAAATATGAAACATTTTGGAATCATATAACACATATTAATCACATGTTGAAAATTCCAGATATACCTAAACTGTATCCTGCACGTAATGAAACAAGAAGGAATAAACCTTATTATAAAGCATTACAACAAATTTATAAAAATCTTATTTACAAAATAAATAAAGCCAAATTTATTGAACTAGCATAAAATATCTATACCATCTTGACATGTGGTTATATTGTAATCTTACTATCTTAACTGTTGCATGACCAATTCCAATCTGGATTTCCTCCTACCTTCCTACTCTTGGAGGGTCTCCTTGCGTGGCTTTTTTTATAATATTTTCTAGTTTTGTTCTTAGCACTTCTTCTTCTATTCTTAGAGCCATTCCTAGTGACATTTCTAGATGCTCGTTGTTTTTTATGAACACCTCGTTTAGCAGATCTTCGCTTTTTAGTTCTAAGCTTATTTTTATGGTGTTTGTTCGATTTTATGTAACGGTTTCTCCTGGTATTGTGTCTTTTTCCACCTGATTGTGTTGAAGATGATTGGGCGGTGGTATCCATTCCACTACTACTAGAATCTACGCCACCAAAACCACTATTAGAATCTACGCCACCAAAACCACTACTAGAAGCTACGCCACCAAAACCACTACTAGAATCTACGCCACCAAAACCACTACTAGAACCTACATCACCATTACTACTAGAACCAAACCCACTACTAGAACCTGTGGCACCATTACTAGTAAAATATGAGTCAATCTCTGGATGACTTTCATTCCCGCCACGAGCACCAGTATCATTAGCTCCATATTGTTGGTATCTTATACCTTGACCACCCATTTGTCTTGCTTGAGCATCGTGTTTGGCATTCTCATGAGCTTGAGCGTGATGTTGATGATTTGATGTTTGTTGCGACCCTGGGTCCTGACCTGCACCATTTGTAACCTGATAATTGGTTTGTAACGATCTTACCTCTTGTTCACCTCCAAATATTTTTTTTGTTTTTGCATGTCTTGCACGTTTTGTATTTTTGCTTCCTCTTGACCTGTTACCTCTTCTCTTGTTATTTGTTCCACCTGCTAACAATTGATTTGCTCTTGCACCTGTTGAACTTGAATGCTTGCTATGTGCTATAGCGGATTGTTGTGGATTACCTGCAACTGATGACTGTACTGTTGGAGTTGGTGTTGACATTATTTATATATATTATACTAGTATAATATTTTTCATGAAGCTAAAAAATAACTAATATTTACAATACTAGTATTTGTATATTTATATATTTATATATTTACAGCTTAATTACTTAAAAATATTATGTATATTATCAATATAAATGGACAATAAACAACGATTACAATTACAAAATATGATTAAAGCAAATAGCACAGAGGATTACACCCAATCTATACGCGAGCTAAAGCATAGTAGCGTAATAAAAGACGATGTATTGAAATTAATTACACTTCGCTCAAAGTATACTGACCCAGATGAACTAAATATGATAGCCGCTGGTGAATGTAATTTTTTGTTTACATTTTACACCGATATTTACAACAAACTCCGTAAAGATGAAATAGATTTGAATATATTGTTGAAGTTCTTAGACGCACTTCATAAGATAGAGATTGGCGAGTATGACCAACACGAGGCGTCATTTAAAGTAGGAACATTATTAAAAGAATTATATGTAGATAGTGCTTTGAAAAAAAGTGAGAAAATCGACAAAGAAAATGAAGGTACTGTTAAAGTAGAACCTAAAAAGGCTGATAAGAACATATCATGGAAACAATTTAAACTCAAAGATGCATAATTGAGTAATAGTAGTTACGTATGTTATTTCTTAATAATATACCTAATATACCTAATATACCTAATATACCTAATATACCTAATATATGGAAGCAAATATTCGTGACAGTATCCTTATTTTTTTCGGCGTCAACTATGTCCTACAATATACAAGAAAATCGGTTATTAAAATCGTATAGTTTTACAAATAATGATAATACTGACATTAACATTCGTTTGATACGAAATAACAAAGACATCAATAGAGCGTCTATTTTTTTGACCACCAACGTATATAGTGGACAAAAATCTAAAAGTCAAGAGAGAGTACTTGCTCAACTTATAAGTGATGATTTGAATGACCGTTATAATGTGATTGTAGATAGTGTACACATAAAATACCCTTCTGCATTTTTACTTGCTGAAGAAGATGAAGATATAATTGGTTGTGTTGGTCTAGATACACAGATACTTAATGACAAAAAAAGAACCCTGCATAAAAGAGACAATAACTTTAATATTAATTCGCTTGACCAACACGATAAATTAGTTATGGTTTTATCAAATTTAGTTGTTCGACGCGATAAACGAAACCTAGGTTATGCCAAACAGTTAATCAAAACATGTGAAATTATTGCCCGCGAGTTTCTATTCAAAGAAGTATTTCTCATGGTTGATTCTGAAAATATTACTGCTCAGAGGTTGTATAAGAAAATGGGATACAAGAAAATATTACAAGATAATAATGCTAGTTGTGTAGTTTCAACACCATTAGCACTTATAAAACGAAAATGTATAAACTATTGCTACCGTAAAACTATAACATCCACCAACAAAAAGATTAGTACTCGTTTAATTTTATTAATTGTGCCTATCTTTGTATTTACATTCATTCAACATGCTTGCTAACTATACCATATAACCTGTAATATAACATGTAATATAACCTGTAACCATATAACCTATAATCTATACCAAATAAGTTTAAATATATCGCCATGAATTATATAATGTCAAAAAAATATTATATAACTCCCAGTTTGGTTATTGTGGAATCACCTGCCAAATGTAGTAAAATCCAACAATACTTAGGCAACTGCTATAAGGTAATAGCATCATATGGTCATCTTCGCGAATTAAATTCCATTAAAAATATTACTTTTAATAATAACAATACCGTCGATTTAAAATTTGATATTATTAGTAATAAGATAAAAAGAAAACAAATAGAGGTCATCAAAAACGAAATTAAAAAGTGCGATGAAGTCATATTAGCATCTGATAGTGACCGAGAAGGTGAAGCTATAGCATGGCATATTTGTCAACTGTTTAATTTAGATGTAAATAAGTGCAAAAGAATTGTCTTCAACGAGGTTACTGAAACTGCAATCAATAATGCTATAAAAAATCCAAGAACAATAAACATGGACTTGGTTCATGCACAGCAAGCTAGACAAGTACTTGATTTATTGGTTGGGTTCAAAATATCACCTGTTTTATGGAAATTTATTACGTACAACGCGAAGAATTCTTTATCGGCTGGTAGATGCCAGACCCCCGCTTTGGCACTAGTATACGATAACCAAATTGAAATTAACGAGCAAGAAAAGAAGAAGAACTACAACACCATAGGATATTTTACCACTTTGAATTTGCCATTTGAGCTGAATAAACGTTTCGAGAAAGAGGCAGAACTAAGTAAATTTCTAGAATTATGTAAAACGCATGATTACCTGTATAAATGTACTGCTCCTACAAAGGTGAATAAAACTCAACCAGAACCATTTACTACGAGTAAACTACAGCAAACGGTAAGTAATGAGCTTCGGTATTCACCAAAAGAGACTATGAAACTATGTCAAAGTTTGTATGAGGGCGGATACATTACATATATGCGTACAGATAGTAAAACATATAGCAAAGATTTTGTAGATAGTGTAAAACCCTATGTGCTGAGTAATTATGATGCCAAATATTTACGAAACGACATAGATACTCTAGTTAGTAATTCTAAGCCGCCAACTAAAAAAAAATCCACTTCCAAATCCACTAAGAAGGCCTTAACACAAGATGCACATGAAGCTATACGTCCTACCAATATACTAACGACATGTCTAAACGGTAAAGTTGGCAATAAAGAAGCCAGGGTATACAAACTAATATGGGAAAATACGTTAGAAAGTTGCATGTCAAAGGCGGTATATCATTCCATTAAATCAACGGTATCTGCGCCCAACGAATTACTATTCCAAAAAAATACGGAGCAGGTTTATTTCCCAGGTTGGAATATTGTTAAAAACAAGAACAAATTGAAGAACGATGACTTTGTATACTTACAAACTATACCTAATGATACTATAATCAACTATAGAAGAATACGCTCAACGGTAACCATTACTAATATGAAAAGCCATTATACGGAAGCTAAACTTGTCCAACTACTAGAGGAAAAAGGTATCGGAAGACCTTCTACCTATTCTATGTTATTGGATAAAATTCAAGAAAGAAGCTACGTAAAAAAAGAAGATATCGCAGGTGAAAAAATAGAGTGCAAGGACTACGAATTACTCGATAACACTATTAAGCAAACCACAGAAGAACGTGTATTTGGTAATGAAAAAAATAAACTAGTAATCACATCTTTGGGTATGATTGTAATGAAATTTCTGAGGGAACACTTTTCTGAACTCTTCAAGTATGAGTATACTAAAAATATGGAGGATGATTTAGATATTATATCAAAAGGCGAAGGAAATATGTACACGTTATGTAATGATTGTAACCAATCTATGGAAAATCTTATAAGTAATTTAAGAGGTAAAGCCAAAGTAGAGTTTAAAATAGACGATAATCACACTTATATGGTTGGGAAGTATGGTCCAGTTATAAAGTGTGTAGAAAATACTGATGATAACCAAGAAACGATTAGTTACAAGTCGGTGAAACATAATATTGATTTGAAAAAGTTAGAAAACCAAGAATATGCAGTAGCGGATATAATACTCGATTTATCTGATAAAAAGAACGATAATATTTTAGGTGTTTATGATAATGAAAACGTATTTTTGAAGAAGAGCAAATACGGTATTTATATACAGTGGGGTAAAAATACCAAATCATTAAAACCCTTGAAGAACAAAAATATGGAAACAATAACGTTGGAAGACGTCCTACCATTTCTTGAAAGTGGAAGTAACATAGTACGTGATATTACAGAAAATATAAGTATACGTAATGGACCTCGTGGACACTATATTTATTTCAAAACTGCAAAAATGAAGAAACCAAAGTTCTTTGATATAAAAAAGTTCAATCTACAGTATACCGAGCTAGATTATACTACATGCGATATAGAGTTATTTCAAAATTGGTGTAAGGATACATACAAGATTCCGTAGTCGTCCTGAATTTAGGATTGAAGACATTAATTGATATCAAAAAACAATCATTTTTGATACCATTACAAGTTTCCAGGCAACAGCAGGACACAAATATTATATAACACACAAATATTACATTATTCAAATTGTATATAATTTGGGAACATAGGTTCTTTTACAAGGGGGTTATTATAGCTTGTCGTCGTGCCCTTTTTCAATATTTCTGGATTAAGAACATCAAATCTTAACATAAACGAATACTCAAAGTTATTAAAATCTACTAATGTATCATCATTATATCTTAGCGAAATGCTAAGTTTTCGTATACGTGACGCTGGTGGATTAAACGTCTTTACTGGCCAATCACACTGTAGATTCGTAGAATAAAAATGCAAATCACTTGGTCTAGGTAGTGTTATCTTAGATAATGCATAATTTACTGAACTGCTTATAATACCATTTGGCGTATTAGAATGTTCTTCTAGTTTATTATTTATAGAAAAAGGTTGTGTAATATCAATAATGTTCAAACCAGATATACGCAGATAAATGTTCGAAGAACCCATTAGATTCACTTTATTAGGCGCTTCTATATAATATACATTTGTATTACCTAATGACGATGAAGGGTTCAGCCAATACCCATCGTCTCCTGGAGTTACATCATCATAAAAAAATCGCACGTAACCAGTTTCAATAGATGTACTATCAGTTCTTTTTAATCCAATATAGGAAGGCAGACCCCAATATGAAAAATCTGGAATATTACTTACACTAGGTTTCAGTTCTAAGTATTGATAGTCCATATATGCAGTCTCATTATTCAATACAAACTTGTCGGCAGTATTACCAAACCAAATGTTCTCTTTTACACTATTGTATACCAGTACAAATCTATTATAAGCGTCTCTACTTAACGGTAGTAAGCTTGAATAAGTTGGATTACTTTTTACATATTCGTCCAGAAGCTGTGTTATTTTCGTGTTCATTCTATTGGTAAGCTCAGTAACCATTTGCTCTTGTTTATAAAAACCAGAACTAATTGTAATTTTGAGAACATTATTTTGATTTTCAAGTAAACAACTGTAGATTGCTTCATCTAACAAAATACCATTAGTAGGTTTATATGGTTCAGGTATTGAAAAATACAGCGTTTTGTTGTTTCTTTCCTCTGTAAAAACATCGAATTTTGATGGTAAGTCCCACGAATACAAAGATACGGAACAAACATGGTCTATTGTCTGGGGTAGTACAATCTCAAATGATGATGACTTTGGAAAAGATAATATATTTCTGTCTCCTGAATGAATAGATACATATTTTCGATATGTCATATATTGGTTTGAATTGGGTTGCAAAGGGTGTGTACTATTTAATACATAATTATTAGTCAACGGGGTTACATTAATATCCATTTTATAGTATGATTTTACTATATTTAAATTATATTTCTAAGTTATTTATCTAATCTCAATAAAGTATTCCAGCATCTATTCAATAAACTATTCAATAAACTATTCAATAATCTCATCCATTCAATCATATTCTATTATATTCTATTATTTTATTATACACTTTTCTGTTGTCTACATGAATATGATAGCTATTACAATAACGGATTTTATATAAATAATATATATATATAGAAATATGGAAGATTGGTATTTAAGTGTATGTAAAGCACTACTTATTGTTGGAAAAATATCATTTATTATATCGTTTGGTACATCAGGTGCAACATCTTATGGTGCTGAACTATCTGGATATTCCTCAATCACTTTAGCGATTATGCTAATTTTGTTAATGTTATTCAAATACAAAAACATTATGGCAATATTAGCATTTTTATGGTTATTAGCTGTTATTGGGTTTATATTATTTTCTGTTCTTACCCACAAAAATCAAATTATTAATGGTCATGTACCAACATACTATTCTACATTTATAGAAGTTTCTATGATATTAATTGTAATACAAACATTAGTAATATACAGTAGTATATTTACAGAGAAATTCAAACAAAGTGGTTTTATATCACCCATTAATATATACAGCTCTTACTTATTGTCTTCACTTACGATGATGTGTTCAATCATAATATATATCATGTTGAAATACTACACTACTGACGGTTAACCAGTAAATGACATAAATGACATAAATGACTAGCTTACACAGCAATATTTTCAGAACTAATGAACTTATATGTAAGACCATATCTATTGTCCGTTTCCCAAAACCCAGAAATTTTCAATATAAAACTATTATTATTTGGTTTATCTGGTTTTGAATTATATATTTTAATAGAACCTGTTTGTAACTGTTCTGCAATATAATATTTAGGTAATTTTTCTTTTGACATTTTAGATTTGTTCATTATATGTTGTTCTATAGAAATTAATTTATCTATCAAACTACGATTGGTGTTTACATTAAAGAAGTATTTGGTCTTATTCGAATTACTGATATTATTACCATTATTCGTATTATTGGCGTGATTTATATTTGTAATATGATTATTGGTCTTTTTATTATTGTAGTTGTAATTATAATTATTGTGATTTATTTGGATGTTATTATTACCGTGATTATGGTATGAATAATGTAAACTATTGTTTTCTACTGTCACACTATTATTATTATTATCAAAATCAAAAGATATATATATACCATTCAATACAAACAACGAATTTGAATAAATTATCCTAACAAATTTGCTATTTTCCATTATGTTATTTTTTACAGGGTTATAGGCATAAATATAATCAGAATTAAATTGTTCAATAGTTGAAGTTATAATCATAATACTTTGTAATTATTATGATTGTTTATTTAATATAATTCAAAAGTAGTATATATAAATTGTAAAAAATTATATATATATATTACATATTATATTATATTATCTATAATAATATTATTGTATTAAAATGAATTTTAATAATAGTATTTACGAAATAAATAACAAAAAAGGACCAGTAATAAAACACCGCACTCAGCATAATAAACCTATAATTACTAATAAACCTATAATTACTAATAAACCTATAATTACTAATAAACCTATAATTACTAATCAACACAAAATAACTAATAAACCTATAATTACTAATAAACCTATAATTACTAATAAACCTATAATTACTAATAAACCTATAATTACTAATCAACACAAAATAACTAATCAACACAAAATAACTAATCAACATATAATTACTAATCAACACAAAATAAATAATCAACACAAAATTAATAATGATGACAAAATAAATAATCAACACAAAATTAATAATGATGACAAAATAAATAATCAACACAAAATAACTAATAAACCTATAATTACTAATAAACCTATAATTACTAATAAACCTATAATTACTAATAAACCTATAATTACTAATCAACACAAAATAACTAATCAATACAAAATTAATAATGATAACAAAATAACTAATCAATACAAAATAACTAATCAACACAAAATTAATAATCAACACAAAATAAATAATCAACACAAAATTAATAATGATGACAAAATAAATAATCAACACAAAATTAATAATGATGACAAAATTAATAATGATGACAAAATAAATAATCAACACAAAATTGATAATGATAACAAAATAACTAATCAACATATAATTACTAATCAACACAAAATTAATAATCAACACAAAATTAATAATCAACACAAAATTAATAATCAACACAAAATTAATAATGATAACAAAATAACTAATCATAACAAAATAACTAATCAACACAAAATTAATAATGATAACAAAATAACTAATCAACACAAAATTAATAATGATAACAAAATAACTAATCAAGACAAAATAACTAATCAACACAAAATTAATAATGATAACAAAATAACTAATCAAGACAAAATAACTAATCAAGACAAAATAACTAATCAAGACAAAATAACTAATCAAGACAAAATTAATAATGATAACAAAATAACTAATCAATACAAAATAACTAATCAACACAAAATTAATAATCAACACAAAATAAATAATCAACACAAAATAACTAATCAATACAAAATAACTAATCAACACAAAATTAATAATCAACACAAAATAAATAATCAACACAAAATAAATAATCAACACAAAATAACTAATCAACACAAAATAAATAATCAACACAAAATTAATAATGATAACAAAATAAATAATCAACACAAAATTAATAATGATAACAAAATTGATAATGATAACAAAATAACTAATCAACACAAAATTAATAATGATAACAAAATAACTAATCAACACAAAATTAATAATGATAACAAAATAACTAATAGTGACAAAATAACTAATAGTGACAAAATTAATAATGATAACAAAATAACTAATCAACACAAAATAACTAATCAACACAAAATAACTAATCAACACAAAATAACTAATCAACACAAAATAACTAATCAACACAAAATAACTAATCAACACAAAATTAATAATGATAACAAAATAACTAATAGTGACAAAATAACTAATCAACACAAAATTTATAATGATAACAAAATTAATAATGATGACAAAATTAATAATGATGACAAAATTAATAATGATGACAAAATTAATAATGATGACAAAATAACTAATAGTGACAAAATTAATAATGATAACAAAATAACTAATAGTGACAAAATAACTAATAGTGACAAAATAACTAATAGTGACAAAATAACTAATAGTGACAAAATAACTAATCAACACAAAATTAATAATGATGACAAAATAACTAATAGTGACAAAATAACTAATAGTGACAAAATAACTAATAGTGACAAAATAACTAATAGTGACAAAATAACTAATCAACACAAAATTAATAATGATGACAAAATAACTAATAGTGACAAAATTAATAATGATGACAAAATTAATAATGATAACCCTAATATAACTAGTAATATTTATTCAAGAATGAATGATATTTATACCAAGTTTGATTTGTTGGAAAAATCAAAAATATGCCATCAACTTATGAATGGTAAAACAATAGTAAATATATATCAACCTAGATATAAGCATAATAAATCAATAAAATATGCTAGTGGATTTGGTGATTTTTTAAGAGGATGCTATTTCCTACTACAATTCACATGTAATATTAATATCAATACTGTATTCTGTATTAATCACCATTTGACGAAATACCTTAAAAACAATACAACACCTTATCAAAACAAAATGCTGAATTGTGTGCCATTAATCGATATAACAAATTGGTCCAAATGTATATATGATAGAAATAATAATATAATAAATAACTCTTACAAAGTATCTGATATTCACGCTTTTTTATCATTATTAATACACTATGGACGTAACATTAAAAATAACTACATTTATATCTACACCACTCTGTATCCTATGATTGATATACCAAATTTCCATAAAGAACAAATTATCAATATGTTGGAACCTTCTGATGAAATGAACGATTGCTTACAAACAATAATGAATAAACTAGGGTTGACAAAAAATAATTATAGAATAATTCATATTAGGACGGGCGATAAGTATATAAAAAAAATATCGCTGTATAGCGTCAAAAAAAAATCACATGCTACCTTAATTTCAAAAATAAGAAATGTCGTTAATATTAATAAGGGTGAGAAATACTTACTAATTTCGGATTGTAATTCAATCAAACCTATTTTAATGAACGAATTTAATAATATCATAGGATTCCAACATGATATAGCTCATTTTGGCGAAGGACAGGAAAACAACGAATTGACAAGTAAAAACAATATGATAGATTTTTATCTAATGTCATTCTCACGTTCTATCAACTCTTTTACATGTTATCCTCATGGTACTGGCTTTAGTTTATGGTGTGCGTTGACTTATGATATTCCTTATAATTGTATGTATATACCTTAAAATTAATATAATTTTTGTTTTTGAAAAAAATTATATTATTAAATTGATTCGCGATTATTATTATGAATTTTTTGATGTTGATCTATATAATCTTCCATTTCCATCACATACAACGTTATAAAATTTTGAAGGATCTACTTGTTCAGATGCCAAATTACTAATAACTACAGCATTAGAAATGTCACCAAGACCTGATCCAGCAGATTGACCAATTAGAATATTATTACTACCTGTTACAATTTCGTTTCCAGCGCTTGCACCTATCGCTATATTTTCACTACCAGTAGTATTACTAGTTAACGATTGAAAACCTATAGCAGTATTAGAATAACCAGTAGTGTTACCAATTAACGATTTAAAACCTATAGCAGTGTTCTGATAACCATTAGTGTTATAATATAATGAATCAAATCCTAAAGCAGTATTATCAACACCAGTAGTGTTACTCAATAACGCATTTGTACCTACCCCTGTGTTCTGATAACCAGTACTATTAGCATATAATGAATCATTTCCTAATGCAACATTAGAATAACCGGTTGTGTTTACATATAAAGAGTTTGCCCCTAGAGCAACATTATATTTACCAGTAGTGTTAGCATATAATGCGGCATGACCTAAACCAGTATTATATATACCTGTTGTGTTAAAATATAATGAGGCATAACCTAATGCATTATTAGCATAACCACTAGTATTATTATATAAAGCACCTCGTCCTAAGGCACTATTATCATAACCAGTAGTATTCTCAAATAATGCATATGTACCTAAAGCACAATTAGAATAACCAGTAGTATTATCATGTAAAGCGTTACTTCCTACTGCAGCATTCTCGTAACCAGTAGTGTTACTATATAATGAATCAGTTCCTATTGCAGTATTTATAATACCGGTAGTGTTACCAAATAATGAATAATAACCTATGGCAGTATTAGAATAACCAGTAGTGTTAGTATATAATGAATCACGACCTAGGGCAGTATTATTATTACCAGTAGTGTTATTCGATGCACAATTAAGACCAACAGCAGTATTATCAGTACCACTAGTGTTATTATATAATGCGTTAGCTCCTACGGCAGTATTCCTAAGACCTGTTGTGTTGGAATATAATGAACCAGAACCTAGGGCAGTAATTTTATAACCAGTAGTGTTAGAAATTAATGAATTAAGACCAACAGCAGTATTATCATACCCAGTAGTATTACTCCATAATGCATAAGCACCTACAGCAACGTTCGAATACCCTGTAGTGTTAGAATATAAAGCACTATCACCAAAACCAGAGTTCAAATAACCAGTAGTATTCCTTAATAATGCGTCAATACCTACAGCAGTATTATAATAACCCGTAGTATTCTTTAGTAATGAATATATGCCGACAGCAGTATTACCAAAACCTGTTGTATTATTATATGAAGATTGGAATCCTACAGAAACATTACTATTACCTGTACTATTATTTCTTAGCGCCTCATAACCTAAACCAGTATTATAAAACCCCGTAGTGTTATAATTTAATGAAAACCCACCTATTGCAGTATTATTATAACCAGTAGTATTACCCATTAATGCAGAATCACCTACTGCAGAATTCGCACCACCTGTAGTGTTATTATATAACGCATAACAACCTAGGGCAGCATTTCCACCACCAGTAGTATTAAGTATAGACGCACCCCATCCCACACCAGTATTAAATGCACCTGTTGTGTTATTAAGTAACGATTCAAATCCTAAACCTACATTAGCATAACCTGTTGTGTTATTATATAATGTGGCATAACCTACAGCAACATTATCATAACCAGTAGTATTCAAACGTAAAGCGTTACTTCCTACACCAGTATTATAATTACCAGTAGTGTTAGTATATAATGCGGCATGACCTAAACCAGTATTATATATACCTGTTGTGTTAAAATATAATGAGGCACAACCTAATGCATTATTAGCATAACCGGTATTGTTATTATATAATGCGTTACTTCCTACTGCAACATTATCATAACCAGTAGTGTTACTCACTAACGCATTTGTACCTACCCCAGTATTATAATAACCGGTATTGTTATTATATAATGTGTTACTTCCTACTGCAACATTATCATAACCAGTAGTATTCAAACGTAAAGCGTTACTTCCTACACCAGTATTATAATTACCAGTAGTGTTAGCATATAATGCGGCATGACCTAAACCAGTATTATATATACCTGTTGTGTTAAAATATAATGAGGCAAGACCTAATGCATTATTAGCATAACCACTAGTATTATTATATAATGAGTTAACTCCTACTGCATTATTATCATAACCAGTAGTATTATCATGTAAACTGTAACTTCCTACTCCAGTATTATTATTCCCCGTGGTATTGCTATATAGTGAGAAAGCACCTAAACCTACATTAACATAACCACTAGTATTATTATATAAACTGAAATTTCCTAGGGCAGTATTAATATTACCAGTTGTGTTCCTTATTAATGCATCAACACCTACGGCAACATTATCATAACCAGTAGTATTATTATATAAAGCGTTACACCCTACCGCAGTATTATAGGATGCATCATTACTATACAGGGCGTTAGTTCCTATAGCAGTATTCACACTACCTGTTTTGTTATGCCATAACGAATTAACACCTACGGCAACATTATCATAACCAGTAGTGTTTAAATATAATGAGTCTAAGCCCATAGAAGTATTATTATAACCAGTAGTGTTAGCAACTGCAGAA
>Ga0233434_1000179_pt1 | contig 82220 bp, 71 predicted proteins | sample SI_122_August201_4_FD_182738 | JGI IMG/M metagenome (GOLD analysis project Ga0233434, IMG submission 182738) | Seawater microbial communities from Saanich Inlet, British Columbia, Canada - SI_122_August2016_120_MG | ecosystem: Environmental > Aquatic > Marine > Inlet | place: Canada: British...
CACATCCTGCGCTGGATCTGAATCACCCATGTTCTGCGTCGCCCGCCGCAGGATCTCCGCTTCGTCCCACCACTGGCCGTTTTCTAACTGCTGTTCGTATTCTGCCAGCAATATGCGCAGGTGATCCGATCGTTCCGCCTGCTCCAGTTCGGCAGGACCAATACCACCCTGTCGCAGAGCCGACAGGGTTCTGTACAACGCCTGTGGTGTGGAAGGACCGATCCTACCATAACACGCTTCGGCTTCTGCCGGTCGCTGAGCCAATACCTCACTCGACAACAACCAGCCCTCGTCTGCACCCAGGATTCGACCACCGCCCAGGGCGATATCGACTTGTGTTAGATCACGCGCACAATCAACAGGTGTTGTGACGTGCAGATTCGTCCAGCTCACTCCGTGTCGAGCCAGGGAAGCCAGCAAGGTATGCCCCGTACGCAACCTGGGGACGAAGAGAATTTTTCGGGCCAGCGGCTCGGCGTCACATGCCAGTTGCAGCTGTCTGAGCGGATAACAAAGCATGGCAGGGAGTATAACAGAAGCGACCCACCGCGTCTGCTGTGGGTCGCTTCAAAATCGTGCAATTGCGCGAAATCAGTGACCACGATCTTCGTGGCCTTGAGGCGTGTTATTGTCTGTGGAAACCTGCGTTGAGCATCGCCGTGATCTGAGCTGAGGTTTCTACAAGATGTGCCTGGGTCACGGCATCCACCGGCGTTGTTCGGTCGGCTGCAGTAATCGCCTCTGCAATAGCCACCAAGTCCGCCCGTGCCAGGCTGCGCGCGTCGGCGGGTGCTCCTGCAGGCAGGCGCAGGACGAGCGTCTCGAGGTGATGCAGATGCTCTCGTTGCAGATTCCGACGGAAGCTGTTGATTGGTGCTCCCTGGATGGCCTCTGCCCAGATGGAGGAGCGCAGTGTCGCAAACAGTTCGGCCATCGTGAAGGGTTCCTCATCGGCCGGGAAACGCAGCTCCAGATCCAACAAGCGTTGCAGGAGCATCGGATCGTAGAAACGATTCAGCGGCTGTCGTTGAACATTCAACACGAGCTGGTGGATCGGGGTTTCGATCCGCGTGACACCTACGTACTGCGACCAGGTAAAATCCTGCCAGCGTTCTGGTGCCAGCTTGTTGAGCAATTCAGGTGACCATTGAAATGCATCGGGACCCAACACGTGCTCAGTGATAAAGGCCAATGCCTCACGCTGCCGCTGGGCCGGCACGGGTACAAACGGTTGGCGACCGTCGGGATCACCGATGTGATCGCGATGATGAAAAATGCCTCCGACGTAGCGCGCGACATTGCCGGTACCGGATGTATAGGGACGGAAGCCCCAGCCAAAGACCCGGCGCAGCGTCTGATAGCGCTCACCCTTCTTCTGGAATTTATCTTCCATCTTTGACCACAGCTCGTCAGAGATCGAAATCAGATCTCGGTAGTGGGCGATGGCATCGTCGCGCAGATCCCACCGTGTCGCGTGCGGATCGATCCCACGGGTGTCGTAGAATGCGTCTTCATCGGTGGCGTATGTGAGATCCGGCTCGGCAGCGCGCGATGCAATACGTGCCAGTTGCTTGCGCTCGCTGTCGCCATCCTCGTCGAGGGGTTTGTAAGCGTATTCGATCGCCCAGTAGTCGTAGGTCCCGAGGTGTGTCATGTAGTACTCACCCTGTGGGTGCCCATCAGGTGCGATATTGACTGGGTTGTAGTCCATGACCGAACCGGCAACGCCTTCCCTCTGATTGGTCTCGGGGTCGTGTAATTCGGCGAGCGTGTGTATGGTGCTTGCCTTGAAATTGTGTCGCAGGCCAAGGGTGTGTCCCACTTCGTGCGCCACCAATTCGATGATCAGCTGACGCAGGTAGCTCTGCACATCGGGATCCGCCATGCCGCCATCGCCGGCGCGGGCGTTGAGGACATGCCACCCGAAGGCCGCTTCTTGCATCAGGCCATCCGCCATACTGCACGTGTGCATTGGATCACCCAGCAGTCCAAGGGTACTGGCGATCGAGTCACCGATGGCCTGTTGGCGGCGCGCAACGGGATTGGCAAGCTCGGTGAATTCACGATAAGCGTAGCGAATAAAGTCAGCACTGATGCGAATGTCGGCGTCGTAGATTTCGCCGGTGAAAGGATTGGTTCGTGAGGGGCCGACGGCGTAGCCTCGACCTGGTTGAACCATCCACCTGATCGTCGAATACCGTGCATCTGCGGCATCCCAGTCGGCGGCATCCGGTTGTTGTTTGACGACGATGGCATCCTCGAAGCCGATCCGCTCAAAGGCATCATTCCACAACAAGACCCCCTCACGCACAGCGTCACGGTATTCGACTGGAATCGTATTCTCCAGCCAGTAGACGATGGGCTCTTTGGGTTTGGAAACCTTGAAGCGTGGCTCGGCCTTTTCCAAATGCCACCGATTGACGTAGCGCACGTAGGCGTCGTGATCCAGGACCGACGTGTAATCCTGATGCAGGGTCAGAAAGTGCCCGACTCGATCATCTGCCATCCTGGGGCGGAAATCAGAGTCGGGAAGCTGTGATAGGCTGTAGTGATAGATGTGCTGAAAGGAGCGTGAGTCAGGCAGAGTCGGGATCTCGATTTTTGGCGATGATGTCGTGAAAGTGAGAACGACATCCACCTCCGTATTGGTGGGGTGATTTGTCAACTCCCCGAAGTAGCTCATACCGGCATCGATCGAATACGACACATCGTCCATCTTGCTAAAGACGAAGCCGATCATGGCGATGTCCTGCACGAACAGAGGGGATGGGTCCAATAACACGGCCCCGGTTTCCGGGTGGGGTTGACCTTCAATGGTCGCCATCCCCAACACAGAATCGGATAGACGCTCCACGGCGCGCCGAATGGCGGCATCTGGTTCCGCCTGGTAATAGACATTGGGATGCTTGAAAAAGATCGTCTTGCCCACGCGGTCGAAACGTATAGGCATACCGTAGCCAGATAGTCCGAGGCCAATCGTGGCACCCGCGTCAAAGAAGAACCCGTCGCCCTGAGTACGACTGATATTGCACAGGAACACTTCGCCAAATTGCTCTGGTGTGAGCGCCAGGAAAACCTTGTTCTCTTCGTCGTCTATATAGAGATCGAACAGACCGGGAAGGTGACGAAATCCCTTAACAGTCTCGGCAAAGGTAGGGCCCTTGTCCTCTTCCTCTTCGTTGTCGGCATCGTCGACAACATCTGCCGCCGCAGCTGTCTCGGGCGCTTCCGTTTCGGTATCGACTTCAGCGGCGGGCAACACCTGCGCAGCTGTGAAGCACAATATCAACAACAGGCGAGGCACATAGGTGGGGAGTCGCATAACGGTCGCCCTTTTTCTATCAGTGGTCGCTGGGAAAAAACTCGGTGTAGAGAGAGCACACAGCGTCGTCTACATCATGGTCCTTCACGCCGAACATCATGCTCACTTCGCTGGAGCCCTGGTTCATCATTTCCAGATTGACCCCAGCCTGACGAAATGCGGCCGTGGCGCGCGCCGCCAGTCCCACCGTGTGGCTCATGCCTTCGCCGACGACCATGACCAATGCCAGACCCCGTTTGACGGATACTTCGTCGGCATCCAGTTCGTGCCGGATGCGACGCAGAACTCGCTCTTCGGCGGCGTGGTCGAAGAAGTCTTCACGAACGATAATGGACAGATTATCGATACCCGACGGCGTATGCTCGAAGGGAATTGCTTCGTCTTCGAAGATCTCCAGCAACCGGCGGCCGAAGCCGATCTCCCGATTCATCAGATAGCGGCTGACATAGACCGTGCAAAAGCCGGCAGTGGCTGCGATCCCGACGACGGGAGTGTCGCCTACCTGGCGTGTCGTGACGATGCGTGTACCGGATGCCGCCGGATTGTTCGTGTTCTTTACGGCGACCGGGATGCCTGCACGGACGACGGGCTCGAGTGCCTCATCGTGGAAAACGGAAAAACCTGCGTACGAAAGTTCGCGCATCTCACGATAGGTGATCTCGTCGACAGGGGCCGGCGCATCGATAAGTCTGGGACTGGCCGCAAAGACCGAATCGACATCGGTGAAATTCTCATAGAGTTCGGCATCGACGGCCGCCGCCAGGATGGCGCCCGTGATGTCAGATCCACCCCTGGGGAACGTCACCAGACGACCGGCCTCGGTGTAACCGAAGAAACCAGGGAAGATGGTGATCCCCGCGCGATCCCGTAGTCCTCGCAGACGCCCATAGGATTGGGTCAGGACGCGGGCATTGCCAGGTTCATCGGATAGAATCATCCCCGCTTCGCCCGGATCCACATAGTGTGCGTCGACACCTCGATGACGAAGAAATGCTGCTGTCAGACGCGCACTATTGGCTTCGCCTGCGGCCTTCATGGTATCGAGAAATAGACCTTCATCCGCCGTGTCAGCTTGCAGTCGATGACGTAGGTCGGCGATGATCGGGTCCACATCATCCTGCTCAAGCCCCAGGCCGCTAGCGATCTCGACATAACGAGCCTCCACGAGACCCATCTCTTGCTCGCCGTCTTGATGCGTGAGTCGCGCTTCCGCCGCCTGGATCAGCAGATCCGTCACCTTCGTGTCCTGTGCGGTTCGTTTGCCAGGAGCACTCACGATAATCAGACGCCGCGAGGTATCTGCCGTAATGATATCGCAGACCTTGCGGATCTGTGCAGCGGACGCCAGCGAACTGCCGCCAAATTTGGCTGTTTTCATGAGATCAGGTTGGTTGAAAAGAGGCTGGAGAAACGGATGGCGCGCTACAACTGCAGCATCTCTGGAAAATGCTCTTCGTACCACGATTGCAGTCGCTCTACATCTTCGAGTGTAGCGCTCGGATAGGGCGCGCGGTTGCGCAAACTGGTCTTAAGAAAACCGCTCGCCCGTCCGCCCATACGGTCGTAGGCTGTATCGGTGAAGCCGCGTGGCGCGAACTGTGCCGAAAGAAAGTCGTTGAGCGCAGTCAGCCGTGGCGCCATCGCTGCCAATGCATCCCAACGACCCTGGCGCATGTGTTCCCACAGTTCCAGGGTCATTCGCGGATTCCAGTAGACCAGAGCGCTGCAACCGCCAGCAGCACCCAAAGGACCCAGCTGTGCCCAGCGATGTTCGGAAACGAAAACATTGACGAAAGCGGAGAGTGCCTCGCAGCCCTCTGCCGTGGAACCGATGGTTCCCTCGTTCGCCTTGACCATGACGTAGCCCGGTACTGCATCCTTGATGGCTTTGTGCTGTGCCAGGGTGAGGGCCTTCTTGGCCCGTGTTGTCTCGTAGATGGAAACGGGTAGGTCGCCGGCGGCCCGCGCAATGTCTCGGAAGAAGGGCACCACTTGTTCTTCGCCGACTTGCAGCCAGAAGGGAAGAGCCACCTGAATCGCATCGGCGCCCATCTGGGCAGCCATTTCTACTCGCTGCATGGCACCGCGCGTGTACGTTGCGGTGCACCCAACCATCGCTGGACGATCGTGCTGATGACATGTGTCGATCAGGCACTTGGCGATCCGCTGGAATTCGGCGAGTTCCATCGCGTAGAACTCACCACTCGTCCCACCAGAATAGACACCTGGAATCCCGGCCTCGCAGCAGCGTGCCACGTCGGCACGAAAGGTCTCTTCATCGAAGGTATCATCCTCCGACCAAGCTACGGGTAGACCGGCCCAGGGACCGGTGAATGTCTGTCGATCGAGCATGTTTTGGCCACCTGCACGAACATACACAGAAACGGTGATCTTGGGAACGTGAGTCTGCAACTTGCAGTGCCCCTTGGATATGACGGGCACCGTTTGAGAAAGGTTGTAACGCAAATCGAGGGTTCGTGGTATCTTGAAAATCGTTCGCGGGTGCTCTTCCCTGTCCTATTGGCCCGCGCTCGGCACTATCCCCACCTGGTCCACGACCTTGGCGTGTCTACCCAGTTTCCTTCGCTGGCTGAAACGCCCACCCCTGCCTCTTAAGAGAGGACAGAGCCGTGGCTCTAGGTTTATCGTACCGATGCGCATGTGGTGAACGTTTCAAGGTATACCTGCCGAAGGGCGTGGTGTACACGGAGACGGTTTCACGTGCTGTTGACTGGCGTGCCGTCGATGCTCGAGAAGAAGCCGACGGTGAGGTCGATGAAGTTCAGCGTGTGGCCGAATCGACGGGATGTACTTTCGTCGATGGTCGCAAGACGCCTCATTTGGCATGCCCGAGTTGCACCAGTGAGCTCGATCTCGTCGATCACTTCCGCACGCGCCTACTGGCCGTGTAGTCGATCAGATCCTGCAGGGCACAATGACGGATGGCCGCCAGTCTCTTAAGAGATTGGCGGCCATCTGCATGTACTGGCTGAAGATCCGTGCGAATATGGCAGGTCTTCAATTCTTCACGACTAGGACCATTTCGCACTGGCGTCGTCGTCGAGCTTGTTGAGCCCATTGAGTGCAGCGATGCGAAAACCCTCAGCAAATGTCGGATAGTTGAAGATCGTGTCGACGAAGTAATCGACACGCACACGCAGACTCAAAGCCATTTGGCCAAGAGAAATCAGCTCCGTCGCCAAGGTTCCGATGATATGCACACTCAGAACCTCCAGTGTTTCCCGGTGAAAGAGAATCTTGATAATCCCCTCGGTGTCTCCGGCGATCGGCCCTCTTGCGACTTCCGAATAGTGGGCACGACCGACTTCAAAACGTACGCCCTGCTTCGTCAGTTCTTCTTCGGTGGGCCCTACGGCTGAAATCTCGGGGATCGTGTAGATCCCATAAGGGAAGAAGTCGGGAAAGTGGTGACTGCGCAGCAAGAATGCGTTGCGAACGGCCAGTCGGCCTTGTTCAACGGATGTCGAGGCGAGGGACGGTGGGCCGATGACATCACCGGCGGCATAGATATTTGGCTCCGTCGTCTGAAACAGCGGATTCACCGTGATATTTCCAAGGTTGTCGCGATCGACGCCGGTATTCTCCAGATGCAGGCTTTCCAGATTGGCAATCCGTCCCATGGAATAGAAGAGGCATTCCGCCTCCATCGTCTTGCCATCAGAGCGAAGAATCTGTGCCTCCCCTTTGTCAGAGCGCTGCAGCTTCTCGATGCCAACACCAAGCTCGATGGTCAGATGTGGCATTTTCGTGATATACTCGGCGAATCTTGAGCCGATTTCGCCATCGAGCATGCGCAGCAGCTGGTCCCGTCTATCGATCAGGGCCACCTCCACGCCGAGAGCAGCATACATGGTCGCGTACTCACACCCGATGATCCCAGCACCCAATACGATCAGAGACTGCGGGACTTTGTCCAGGTTGAAAACGATATCGGAGTCAACGAACAGATCCTCGCTACCCTCGGGTAGATCGATTGGATGGCGTGGAGAGGAGCCCGTCGAAATGAGCACCTTGTCCGCTTCAACCTCGTGCGTCACCGAACCCGCTGCGTCGACGACCTCCAAATGATGAGGGTCGACGAAACGTGCCGTGCCGTAGGCGGTGAGAATTCCATTGCTCTCACACTGTTGCGCCAGCTGAACATTCTCGTCCTTGATCACGCGCTCAAGGCGCCGGCGTAATTCGTCGACGGGAATCTCGTGTACTTCCCGCGGTGCATTTCCATGGTAGACGGATTGCACGAAACCGGTCAGGTCGAGGATTGCACTTCGCAGCGTCTTCGAGGGGATCGTGCCTTGGTTGAGACAGGCACCTCCCAGCAGGCCAAGTCGATCGATCACGACGACTTTCTTACCTGCCTTGGCGGCCTGGATGGCACCTTTTTGACCTGCCGGACCCGCCCCGATCACGGCCAGATCTACTTCCATCTTTTCAGGCATTTGTTCTTCCTCGTTGTCTAACTGGATACAGTCTGGCAAATACACGTTGACGTAGACTACATCTGTGCTTCTTGCTCACTGACCTGGCGTTGGCCCGTACCACCTCTTGCGGCGGCGACGATCTCGGGAACCTGTTCTCCCGCAGCGCGCATGCGACGGCGAAGCCGATCTGCCATAATCTGCGCCACCGGTTCGTGGGCGGCGGACTCGATCAGATTCGTCAATTCATAGGGATCGTAGTCCAGATCGTACAGATACTGCTCTTCGTAGGTGTCGGCACGTCCCGTCGCAGGTGCATCAGATGGTTCAGCATTTACGCCATACTTCCAGCGCTTCGTGCGCACGGCGCGTCCCGTCTGTGCTTCACTGATCTGTACAAACACATCGTCTGGCCACTCTTGAGTGGCCTCACGGCGCACCAGTGGCATCATGGAGCGTCCCTGCATCTGCTCCGGAACTTCGATGCCTGCTGCATCAAGAAGCGTCGGCGGCAGATCTATGAGACTCACCAATTCTGGTAGTTGGCCCGCCCCTTGAAATCCGGGTCCCGACAAGACCGTCGGCACTCGGATCGAACTCTCATGACAAGACCTTTTGTATTCACCATTGCGTGTCTTGAAATGATTTCCGTGGTCCGAAGTAAACAACACGATCGTGTCGTCCTGCAGACCCATACTCAGTAGCGCATCCTGCATTCGTCCGTAGGCTTCGTCCAAGCGCTTAACCATGCCATAGTAACCACCAAGGTGCTGGTGCGTCGAACCACCCAGTGCGGCCAGATCCGGTGGTATCCAGCGCCCCGTGTAACGTTCACGGTAGCCAGTCGGTGGAGGATAGTCGTCGATGTGGTTCTGATGGTGCGGCTCGATGTATGAGACGAATAGGAAGAAGGGATCGTCCTGATGTGTATCCATGTAACGAATGGCGGCGTCCGTTACTGCATCGACTCGGTAGCCCGGCAACCGTTGTTCATTGTTTTCGTTGTCGTACAGAACCGTATCGTATGCGTCGGATGTAAATTCGAGAAGATTCGACGCCAGCCAATAATCATAACCGAAGCGACGATCTGCCGGCACGGGCCCCTCGCTGTCCATGTCATAGAGGTGCCATTTGCCGATGTATCCAGTGTCGTATCCCGCCTCGCCGAAATAGTGAGCCAGTGTGCGACTGTCTGCCGGCAAGGGAATCGAGTTTCGCCAGCAACCTGTCGTAGTCGCATACAGTCCCGTCTGCAGGCAGGACCGCGCCGGGCCACACACAGGCTGACAGGTAAAGGAGTGTGCCACGTGCAGGTTCTGCTGTGCCACGCGATCAAGATTCGGTGTCAGATCGAGCGGGTTGCCATGTAAGCCGGTCGTGTCCCAGCGCTGCTGATCCGTGAAAAAGACCACGACATTCGGGCGACGCTGCGCCGCCGATGATGACGGCCCCTTGCTAGTATTGCTCAAGTGTGGCACTCGCCTCCAGCTGCAACTGTGCGAGAGAAGCGTCCATATCCCCGCCCTGCATGACTTTGATTACCGCTTGCGACACCAGTCGACGCACAGGTTCGTAGCCGGTAACCGATGGCTCTGATTTGCCGTACTCGAGCAAGTCGTAGACGATGCCGTAGCGTGGATTGTCCTCTATGTAGTCTGCCAACAAGTCGGCCGTGCTCTTTCGTGCCGGAAAATAGTTGCTCGCCTGCACCCAATGCGCTTGCTGCGGTGGCTCGGTAAACCACTTCAGGAACAACCAGGCTGCCAGCTGCCGTTGTGGCGTGGTGGCACACAGTGACACACTCGCACCATAGAAATTGACGACGGGTTGAGTTGTCGTGTGTGGCGGTGCCGATACACTCCAGGAAAACCCAGGCCCATCGTCGATTGCTGACTGGACATACTGCAGACCCGATGACGAGCGGAGAATGAAGAGGCATCGACCCGCAGCGAATTCAGTCTGGTCGCCATAGGGCTCGCCCATCATCTCTGCCGAGCCATCGGTGATCAGTTGCTTCATCAATGACAGGGAGGCACGTGTCTCTTGAGTGTCGAGGGTGTAGGCTGCACCGTCCGAAGTCATGAAGTCACCGCCACGCGAAAACACCATCGACGCCAAACGGCTGGCATCTTCCTCGTAGATAAAACCGAGGCTCCGTGCAGGGTCATCGTTGCCGCTGAAGGGTTGGTCCCTCGCCAAACGACAGAGCGTGGAAAATTCAGCCCACGTCGTCGGCGGCGCCTGGGCACCTAACTCTTGTAACCAGTCTTGATTGTAGTAGAGGATCTCGATTGAACGGTTCGGTGGCAGGCCGAATTGTTGACCGTTGATCTGATCCTGTTGCATAAAGGCATGCACGTAATCGTCGCGCTCAACCTCAGACAATCCCCACTTTTTTGAATTCATGTAGGGAAGCAGGTCGACGGCCCCGTCTGCCTCTGCATAGGCGCGTGCCTGATTCTGGTACGCAACGACGAGATCTGGTACTTCGCCGCCTTGCAATCCAACCATCATCTTGTTGTAGATGTCGCCATAGTCCCCGGCATACTCTCCACGTACTTCGATACCATACGGATTGGTCTCATTGAAACGCCCGATCAACTCCTGCAACCCTTCTTCGCGTTGGCGTGTGTGCTGATACCAGAACACGACCTGCTGTCCCTGTGGATCGACCAGTTCGACATCTGCCACCACCACTGACTCTGGTGCATCGGTACTGCTCCCGCAGGCACACAGGACGGCAAGAGCCATCACCCGTAGCCACGAGATTCGTTGGAGTGTTCGCATCATCCCTTCAACCCTGACATAGATATGCCCTCAGTAAATTCTTTCTGCACCATCCCATAGAGTACCAACACGGGAATCGTTGCAATCATCGCACCTGCCATCTGCAGATGGACTTCGGGCCCCGCTTCGGAGACAAACTTCTGCAACCCCACAGCGATGGGCCGCCAGGTCGGCGTATTCGTCACCAGCAGGGGCCACCCTAGTGCGTTCCACGAACCAATGAAGGTAAACATGCCAACCGTCAGCAGGGGAGCCCGACATAAGGGTAGCACAATCTGAAAGAGGAAACGCAGATGGCCCGCGCCGTCGATACGGGCCGAATCCCACAGCTCCCCCGGTATGCCTCGCATGAACTGGCGCAACAGGAAGATACTGAAGGCATTGGTCATGAAAGGAATGGTAAGGGCAGGCCAATTGTTGATCCATGCCAAAGGCGTGGCACGGTGAAGCCATGACACAGTGAGAAAGTTCGGCACCATCGTCACCGTTTCCGGCACCATCAGTGTCGCGAGAATCAGGACAAAGAGCGGCTCCCGTCCAGGGAATCGCATTCGTGCCAGCGGGTAGGCTGCGGTGAGGGAGAAGAGCATCGTTCCGGTGACGGTCAGCGCGGCGATCATGAGGGAGTTTTCGAAATACAGACCGAAGTCCTCTTCACTCCAGGCGCTGTAGTAGTTGCTCCACTGCAAGGCGGCGGGCCAGAAAACGCGGCGTAGGGTCTCGCCCCGCGTCATAAAAGAAGATGTCACCATCCACACGAAGGGTGTGCACGCCGCCACCCCGGCGAAGATGAGGGCAGCGTAGGTGAGGCCACGGCGCAAGAGGCGCGTACGCTTACTGGTCATCAGTCGCCATAGAATACGCGCCGACCAAGCAGTCGATTCTGTACTACGGTCAGCACGAGGATCGTGAGGAACAGGATGAGGGCAAGAGCCGACGCGTACCCAGCATTGTGAAATTGATAGATCTGATCAAATATCAGAACGCTCACGACATCAACCGTGTCCTGTGCACCCGCCGTGCGCAGAATGTAAATGTGATTGAAGGCTTTGAATGTACCGATCACTGCGACGAGGCTGATGAAGAACAGGGTCGGCGAAATCAATGGCAGCGTGACATGCCGAAAGGTCTGCCACGCGTTGGCCCCATCGATGGCGGCAGCCTCGAAATAATGACGAGGGATGGCGCTAAGGCCTGCGAGCAGGATCACCGTGTCATAGCCGATGTAGACCCAGATGTTGTACAGCAGAATACATACGAGCGACATACTGGGAAACATCGTGTCGACCCACCCTGGGTAGGCCTCGACCCCGATTCCTTGCAGAGCAAGGGCAACAATGCTGCGACTGTCATAGAGCCAGCGTTGCGGATCGCTGCCGATGTGGGTCCAGAAGCGATTCGCCAGTGATGACGGATTCGGACTGAAGATCGTTCGGAAGACGACGGCCGTTGCAATCATCGGTGTGATGTAAGGCAGGAAAAACAGGACCCTGAAAAAACTTCGCGCCGTGGCAATCTTGAACAGCAAGGTCGCCAACAACAACGAACCTGCTACTTCCAGGGGAATGGTACCCAACGAATAAAAAAGCGTGACCTTGAAGGCATTGAATAGCCGTCCGTCACCACCTGCGGCCATGCCCAACAGAGATTGAAGTGCCAGCCAGCAGCCTGCGAGCAGGAGCAGCCCGCCGAAGGCTTTGCGAACGCGTATGTGATGGGAGATCCAGCGGAGTCCCACCCAGATGACGGCTAAGCCAATCAGCAGGCCAAGAAGGTCGATGGGATCACCCAGGGCACGGCCATAGTGGCTCAGGCCTAGAAACTCACCCTTCTTGATTCGCCATCGATGGAGACTGACGAAAAAGGCATAGAAAATGGGAAAGATGCCAAAGACACCGAGAACGACAAGCGCCGGTGCCATCAGTGCCCATGCGATGACTCCCTCTGTACGGCTCTCGCCCATGGGGAGCGAGGATATGGGGGACGTGCCGAATTGTCAATCCTAGCCGGCACTTACATGGCCTTCCGAGAAAGAAAATGGGTCGCCCCATCATGGACGGGACGACCCAATTTCGGTCACGTACTGAGAGGGATATGGTGTTACCGCAGGATTAGGCTGCGCCCGCTTCGACGACAATCTCAATCTTCACGTCGTCGCCAAGAATCGCGTTAAAGTTCTCCCAGCTGTTGACGCCAAAGTCGGAGGCCTTGACTGTGACCTCACCTGCCAGACCAATCTGCTTCTTGCCATTCATTGGATTCGTGCCTGATCCGAGAATCTCGACGGGAAGAGTCACCGCCTTCGTGATCCCGTGCATCGTGAGGTCACCCGTCACATGCAGGAGACTGTCACTCTTCTTCTCGACTTTTGTAGAGGCGAAGGTAATCGTCGGAAACTGAGCTGCGTCGAAAAAATCTGCACTCTTTAGATGGCCATCCCGGCGCTCGTTCTGTGTGTCTATACTCGCGACGTCGATGCTCCCATTGAAGGTGCTCTTTTCGGGGTGCGCCGCATCGTATTTAATCGTGCCGCCGAAGGCAGCGAACGTCCCCTTCGTCTTGCTCACCAAGTGGCGAATGCTGAATCCAACATTCGAATGGCTTGTATCGATGGTGTACGTTTCAGCGAGGACTGGGCCTGCAGCCATGGTGGCGGTGGCCAGCATCAGAACGCTGAATTCTTGACAGGCGTTTCAAGGTGTTCGTTCCTCCGTGAATGCTATTGTGGAATTCTTGTGATGCACCGGTAAAGACTGTTTGATCGCTTGACCAGAAGAACCTACACACGAGGCAAGTAGCCGTTGCGATGCTTGCGTTGGATGCTGAATCGCTTCACTTGGTTGCCAAAAAAACTCCTGCGATCATGAAGATCGCAGGAGTTCATTGGCCAGCGCCGTGCGCTGACGCAGAAAGTGGCTGCCCCCCAGGGATTCGAACCCCGATAGCGTGCTCCAGAGGCACGTGTCCTACCATTGAACGAGGGGGCAACAAAACGCTGGCGGAGAGGGAGGGATTCGAACCCTCGGTAGGAGTTACCCCCTACAACAGCTTAGCAGGCTGCCACCTTCGGCCACTCGGTCACCTCTCCAGCAATTGACGAATTACCGAATCTTTGTCCCGCAGCGTTAATGCACTCAACCACTGTACTCTGGCGGAGGGCGTGGGACTCGAACCCACAAGGGCGTGAGCCCGGCGGTTTTCAAGACCGCTGCCTTACCAATTAGGTCTAGCCCTCCGAGTTGCACACTACTCCATCTCAGATTCGGAAATATAAGCGGTCTGCCTACAATTCGCCAACGCTTTCAAGATGGTCCGAGAGCGCTAACCGACAGTAAACAAAGGCGTATACAACGCTTGCGAGTGCCGGAAAATGCCGCCCAGCACAGCGCTATGCACCCTCCTCGTCTGAATCGACCTGACCATTGTCGGGGCCTTCGGCAGCGTCCGATGGAGCCGCATCCGGTGACCCATCCGAGTCCACTTCACCATTCTCAGCGGCCTTCGCGTCTTCGATAACTTCCTCGTCTTCAGCCACAACTGAGGTCATATCGATCACCCGATCTTCGTCATCGACGTTGATAACTCGTACACCCTGAGTATTTCGACCAATTTGGGAGATGCTTTCTACGGGCAAGCGGATCATGATGCCATTCTGTGTGACAATCATGATCTCATTGTCATCGGACACCAGCTTGCTGGACACGACCGGGCCGTTGCGATCAGTGGTTTTGATATCGATGACCCCTTTGCCCCCCCTTCGAATTCGGGGATACTCGGCACTCGGCGTGCGTTTGCCGTAGCCATTCTCGCAGAGAGTCATCAGTGAGGCGGGATCGTCACCAATAACCACCATGTCGACGACGAGGTCCTCGTCCCGTAGCTGAAGTCCCTTTACCCCCGTCGACACGCGGCCCATCGAACGCACATCAGACTCACCAAAGCGCACGGCCATACCGGAGCGAGTGGCGAGCAGGATATCCTGACCTGGCTCTACGAGGGCGGCGCCAATGAGGTTGTCATCATCCTGGATCTTGAGTGCGATGATGCCATCGCGTCGCACGTTCCCATAGGCAGACAGAACCGTCTTTTTGACGATGCCCTTGCGCGTGGCCGTGAACAGATAGCGATCATCGACGAACTCATCTACGGGCACTACAGCGCGGATCTCATCGCCCTCTTCCAGCTGAATGAGGTTGACGACGGGACGACCGCGGGCATTGCGCTCGCCTTCCGGAATGCGGTATACCTTGAGCCAATGGCAGCGACCACGAGCTGTGAGAAAGAGGATGTACGAGTGCGTCGAAGCAATGAACAGGCGTTCGACGAAATCCTCGTCCTTCGTACCCATCCCCTTAACGCCTCTGCCACCTCGTGCCTGCGTACGATAGGCACGGGGAGACATCCGCTTGATATAACCCTCACCCGAGATGGTAACCACCATGTCTTCGCGGGTGATGAGATCTTCCATATCAAATTCTTCGGCGGCGTAAACGATCTCAGTCCGTCGCTCATCGCCGAAGCGTTCGCGGATATCAAGGACTTCATCCCTGATGATCTGCATCTGCATGTCGCGACTTTCCAACACAGCGCGCAAATGCAGGATGAGTGTCATCAGTTCGTTGTACTCTTCTTCGATTTTCTCGCGCTCGAGACCGGTCAGACGCTGCAAAGGCATGGCCAGGATGGCTTGTGCCTGGATCTCGGACAGCGTGAACTGAGCGATGAGCTTATTGCGCGCCTCTTCGGGATTGGCAGAGCCGCGAATCAGCTGGATGATCTCGTCGATGTTATCGAGAGCAATTCGATAACCTTCCAATACATGCGCGCGCGCCTCGGCCTTTGCCAGGTCGAAACGGGATCTGCGCAGGACGACGTCGTGCCGATGCTCGATGTAGTGCTCGACCATCTGTTTGATATTCAGCAGTTCCGGACGACCCTTGACGATGGCAAGAGCGTTGATACCGAAACTCTGTTGCAGCATGGAATGGCTGAAGAGCTGGTTGAGAACAACCTCGGAATGAGCGTCCCGCTTGAGTTCGATGACGATGCGTAGACCACCTCGGCCCGACTCGTCACGAATATTGGAGATATCTTCGATGACCTTGTGACGAACAAGGTCCGCCATCTTCTCCAGCAGCGTCGATTTGTCTACGAGAAAGGGGATCTCAGTGACGATGATCCGCTCGCGTTTGTCCTTTTGCTGTTCAATGTGAGTACGCGCTCGCATGTGCACGATGCCGCGGCCCGTACGATACGCCTGGCGCACACCCTGGATACCGTAGATGACACCGCCCGTGGGGAAATCGGGTGCCTTGATATGCTCCATCAACGAGTCGATCGTGATCTCGGGATCGTCGATGAGGGCGACAAGGGCGTCACAGACTTCGGTAACATTGTGCGGTGGAATCTTCGTCGCCATACCGACAGCGATTCCATTGGAACCATTGCACAACAGGTTGGGGAATCGCGACGGCAGAACCTCCGGCTCTTCCCGCGTCTCATCGTAGTTTGCTACGAAATCCACCGTGTCGCGGTCGATGTCTGCGAGCATCTCCGTGGCAGCGTGACTCAACCTTGCTTCCGTATAGCGCATCGCCGCCGGCGGGTAGCCATCGATGGATCCGAAGTTGCCCTGACCATCGACCATGATGTAGCGCAGACGAAAATCCTGAGCCATGTGCACAAGCGTCGGATAGACGATTGCCTCACCATGGGGGTGGTAGTTTCCGGAGGTATCACCGGCAATCTTCGCGCACTTACGAAAGCCGCGACCTGGCGCCAGATTCAGATCGTTCATGGCCACCAGAATGCGGCGCTGTGACGGCTTCAACCCGTCACGGACGTCGGGCAGGGCCCGCGCCATGATGACACTCATCGAGTAGTCGATGAAAGACGTCTTGAGCTCGTCTTCTACATTGACTCGGATGATCTTTGCGTCGTGTTGTTCAGTCATGCTCTACAGATCGTCTAGAGATTTGTTTGCTTTTGTCGCGTCGATACTGGCAGCACTTTGCCAGGATGTGCTGTCAGATATCCAAGTTCTTCACGTCGAGTGCGTGTTCTTCGATAAACTCGCGTCGTGGTTCGACCTGCTCACCCATCAAGAGCGTGAACATGTGCTCCGCTTCGACGGCGTCATCGATGGCCACCTGTAGCAACGTGCGTCGCTCGGGATCCATCGTCGTCTCCCACAACTGTTCGGGGTTCATTTCGCCGAGACCCTTGTAGCGTTGGACCATGATGCCGCGGCCATCGCCATCGCCCCGCATTTCGGCCAGGTGCTCCTCGCGCTGCTGATCGTTGAAAGCGTAGAGTTCGCGCTTGCCACGTTTCACCAAAAACAGCGGTGGCTGTGCGAGATACATCTTGCCTTTCTCGATCAGCTCACGCATGTAGCGGAAGAAAAAGGTCAGCAGCAGGATTCGGATGTGACTTCCATCCACGTCGGCATCGGCCATGATGATCACCTTGCCATAACGCAGACGCGAGAAGTCGTATTCTTCACCGATACCAATGCCGAGGGCGGAGATCAGAGGCAATAGCTTGTCATTGCCCAGAACGCGATCAATCCGCGCCTTCTCGACATTGAGTGGCTTGCCGAACATCGGTAACACAGCCTGATATTGCTGGTCGCGCGCCATGGCAGCAGAGCCACCGGCGGAATCTCCCTCAACCAGATAGATCTCACTCTCATCAGGATTTCGCGTGGAGCAGTCTGCCAATTTCCCGGGCAGCGAACCACCATCGAGAATACCCTTGCGTCGAGTCAGCTCCCGCGCCTTGCGTGCAGCTTCTCGGGCACGACCGGCTTCAACGATTTTTGCAATGATTCGTTTGCCAATGTCTGGGTGCTCTTCGAGATAAGTGCTCAGCGCCTCGGAGGTCAGCGACTGCACCAAACCTTTGACTGCACTATTTCCCAACTTGGACTTGGTCTGCCCCTCGAACTGAGGCTCGGGCACATTGACACTCACCACAGCTGTAAGGCCCTCGCGCGTATCCTCACCAGCAATCGCAAACTTCACATTCTTTAGCAAATCTTCGCGTGTGGAATACGAGTTCAATGTCGAGGTAAGCGCAGCGCGAAAACCGACCAGGTGTGTACCACCCTCTATCGTCTTGATGTTGTTCGCGTACGTGAACACCGCCTCTTGATAGGAGTCGTTGTATTGCATGGCGATTTCCACACCGACCCCATCACGCTCGCCTTGCAGATAAATCGGTTCTGGATGCAGGCTGCTACGCCCTTCATTCAGGAATGTGACGAATTCGACGATACCCCCCTCGAAGAGATACGTCTCCTGTTGATCGTTGCGTTCGTCACGAACGACGATCTCCAGCCCTTTGTTGAGAAAAGCCAACTCACGCAAACGAGGGGCGATCATCTCCCATCTGTATTCGATGGTCTCGAAGATTTCCGCATCGGGCTGGAAGTGGATGATCGTACCCGTCGTATCGGCGTCGCCGATAACTTCCAGGCCGGTTTGTGGCTCGCCACGAGCATACCGCTGCTGGTGCACCTTGCCGCCCTGGCGAACCTCTACGATGAGCCACTCAGATAGTGCGTTCACGACGCTGGCGCCTACTCCATGCAAACCACCGGATACCTGATAGGCCTTCTTGTCGAATTTCCCGCCGGCGTGCAGCATCGTCATCACGACTTCTACACCCGACTTGCCCTCACCCTCGTGGCGACCCACGGGAATCCCGTGGCCATCATCCGTGATGCGGACAGAGCCATCTGCCAGTATGGCCACCTCGATCCAATCACAGCGTCCTGCCATGGCTTCGTCAACGCTGTTGTTGACGATTTCTTTGACCAACTCGTGCAGGCCATTTTCACCGGTGTCACCGATGTACATTGCCGGTCGTTTACGGACACCCTCCAGGCCCTTGAGAACCTGAATCGCATCAGACGTATAATCGGCAGCGTTGCCGCCGTTAGTACCTTGTGGAGTTTCGGTTACTTCGTTGTCTACTTCTGACATCAACGTGTCATCCTCGCTCAACGGTCTTTCGCCGACTGGAATCAGCCGGACGTTTGGAGACGAAGACGAGATCCTTAAGGACTCGCTCGCCGAGACGTTGGTTCATCCGATCTAACAGTTGCTGCTTTGAGAAACTCAGATGTGTCCGCCATACGGCCGAGGACACAGCTAACTGCAATCGCCCGCGGTGAACGCCGATCGCTTGTGCCTGTTCGGCGAGGTGTTCGCCTGCGACCTCTTCCCAGGCTAACAGCGCTCGACATTCCTGCAGTTTGTCATCGACACCTAAATCTGCCAACACCGTCTTGAGAAGAGTACCAACGGTTTCAGAATTGGGTGCCAATCGATCGTCGATTTCACTCATTCCAAATCGATCCGGGCATAACGATCACCGAGCGCTTCCTGTGGTTGACGGGGAGCCGTCAAAATCACCTGATCAAAATCGGCAATCATATCGATTAGATGCGCCGAACGAACCGGATCAAGCTCGGAAAACACATCATCGAGCAGCAGCAGTGGTTGCCGATTTCTGCGTCGTTCCAGCAACTGCAATTCCGCCATTTTCCAAGACAGAAGGACGCTTTTTTGTTGGCCTTGTGAGCCATAGGTATCTGCCGCTGCATCATCGATGGTGAAAACGAAACTGTCACGATGTGGGCCACTAAGGGTGTGACCTGCGTGACGTTCTTTCTCATGCGCGTCAGATAGTTGCTGGCGAAACTCCTGTTCGAGTTGCTCCTGTGATGGAACCTGTTCGCTACTTGGAGGAAGGGGCGCATCTGCATATAACAGGCTTGCCGCTTCCTCCCCGGTAGAAAACATCTTGTAATGACGTTGAAAGTCCGGCAACATTTCAACAAGACCGGACAGTCTCTGGTGGCGCAGGTAGGAACCTGGTCGAGCCAATTGTGCGTCCCAGACTTCTGCCTCTGTTGTATCGATGCTGCGATGACCGAGACTGCGTAAATAGTGATTTCGCTGTGTCAGCAGTCGTTGATAGGTCTGTAACGCCTTCAGATAATCTGTGTCAGCTTGCGACAGCACGATGTCGAGCAGGCGTCGACGCTGAGCGCTGAACTGCAACACGAGTGCCACATCTTGGGGTGCAAAGTGGACTGTTTGAAAATGTGCTACCAAGTCGGAAACGCGTGTGAGGGCCGTCTCATCAAGAAACACTTTCTTACCCTCAGTGGTGCCATAGAAAACACGGCAGGGCCGCTCTCTGTCGCCCTCTTGCCAGTTTCCTCGGATGTCGAAGTGGGCACCTCCGTGAGGAATTGCCTCATGATCTCGAGATCCTCGAATCGACTTGCCGATTGACTGGTAGCAGATCGCTTCCAGGATGTTGCTCTTTCCTCGACCATTTGCGCCGACGATGATGGCCCCACCTAAGGCAAATTCGAGATCGATATGAGCGAAGTTGCGAAAGGGCCGCAGCGACAACTGTCGAAGCAACACCTCGTCAATTTCTTTGGATAATCGTAGTCCCTAGGCGCTGGGCCGCATTGGCATCAGCAAATAGAAGAGCTCTTCGCCTTCCAACTGTTCCCCGGGTCGCACAACTGCAGCTGTTACTGAGTCTCGCAGATCAACGATGACTTCGTCGGAGCCAATCTTGCGCAGAATTTCCATCAGATAGTGAGCATTGTATGCAACCTCAATGGCTTCTGAGCTATAGTCACCCGGAATCACCTCACGCGCTTCGCCACCGATTTCTTGACTGGAGGCGGTTAACTCCAGGCTACCATCCTGCAGCATCATGCGAACTTGATGTGTATAGGAACTGGACAGAATGGAGACACGACGAACTGCCGGTAACAATTGATCGATCGCTATGGTCAGACGTTTGTCATTCTCTCTTGGAACGACCTGCTCATAGTCCACATAGGGTCCCTCGATAAGCCGTGTGAGCAGTTGTGTCTCGCCAATCTGAAACATGACCTGACTGTCTCCCACGATTGCTTTCGAAAGAGCGTCCTGTGTGCCATCAAGAAGTTTCCCAAGTTGCTGGCAAGCTTGTGGCGGTAAAATGACTTCTGCTGTACCTCGATCGGCCCCATCAAGACTCTTGCGAAACTCTGCCATCCTGCTGCCGTCGGTGGCGACCATCGAAATATAGTCCGCTGTAATTCGCCACAGTACCCCATTGAGAACCGGTCGTGTTTCATCTTTCGAAACAGCAAAGCTGGTCCGGTCAATCATCGCGCGAACAAGGTCGCCATCAATTGGACCGCCATCGCCAAAGGTCAGCTCAAGGCCATCCAACTTCTCGGGCATTTCCGGAAATTCGTCTGGAGGGGTGGCAGCCAGAGAGTAGCGGCCTTCGCCACTGTTGGCTGCGCCCAAATGGCCTGCTAGAGTGATGCGGCCGTCTTCGAGGCTGATCTGTAAATCTGCCTCCGGCCATTCTCTAGTGATTTCGGCCAATGTCTTTGCAGGAACCGTGATACGCCCTGGCATATCAACGGCAGCCGCCACCTTTGTTCGGATGGATAGATCTAGATCCGTTGCCGAGAGTGTAAGCTGGCTCTCTGCCGCATCTAACAGAACATTGGCCAACACGGGTTGCGCTGGTTTGCTCGCCACCGCATCAAGAACAGTATTGAGACCACGCCAGAGCTCATTTCGATCAACGGTCAGCTTCATCACACAGATCCTGGGCAGAGTCGTTGGCGTTTTGCTACCAAGACCGACGCCGGTTGCGCGGTATTTGCCACCAAGAACGCGGGTATTTTCTGTGGGTTTTATTCGGTCGATACACTTGTGTATTGTGCTCGCCGAAAGTGACCAAATGTAGCCTTATGTGTGTGAATAGTCAATTTGGCTCCCTCGCCATTTGGCCGCTTGATGAGATCCTACATATTGGCCTGTTCCCGCTTGGGGCCAGTTTCCCCAAAAGAGGTACAAATGACCGATTCTTCAATGACTTGTAAGCGCTTTGCCATCCACGAGAGATGATCTTTTCCACATGCTGTTCTAGAACCAATATAAAAGTACTCTTCTTGAATTCTAGTTAGTAGTTCTAGTAGTACTGTTGACTTGTGGATAACATATAGTTTTTACTCTGAGATATAGATTGTAAAATGTTGTTTTATATAGATTTACCAATCACATAATGACAAGCTAAACCACCTCCACCCGCGGGGACTCTTCGTGGATGGTCTTGGGTTATGAACACCAGCGGCTGTCCGCAGGGCCGAATATGCTTATCCACACTCTTATCCACACGGAAAAACAGAGTTATCCACAATCTATATGTGGAAAGAGTAGATCTATTAAATTCTAATGGATGGGAAGAGAGAGTGCTACACGGACTGGCGGTGATCCAGGCCTAAGAGATCTGCTGAATCTCTTCAGACAGAGATTCGACGAGACTGGCAAATGCGGGATCTTGGCCGCGTTTCTTATCGACCGTCTGAACTGCGTGAACGACGGTGCTGTGGTCCCGGTTGCCAAAGTGAAGTCCGATGACCTTCAGTGGAAGTTTGGTCAGACGCTTGGCCAGGTACATGGCGATCTGACGCGGTGCCACTACATCGTGTTTTCTTGTCTTGCCGATCAACAGTTCGGGCGTGAGTTCAAAGTGCCGTGCCACAATCCGCTGAATCCCTTCAATTGACAGATGCGAAGTCTCAGCCGTGGCGCGCTCCTTCACGATCTTGCGCGCAGCGTCGATGCTCAACTCCACCTGGTTTACGGCACAGTAGGCCATGATGTGATTCAGGGCCCCCTCCAATTCGCGGATATTGGAGCTGACATAATTGCCAAGGAAGGTCCCCACATCATCAGGCAGAAGGATCCCATTCGTTTCTGCCTTTTTCTGCAGAATGGCGATTCGTGTTTCCAAGTCGGGTGGTTCGATGCTTGTTACCAGGCCCCATTGAAATCTGGAGATGAGTCGTTCCTCCAACTTCACCAACTCTCCAGGCGGGCTGTCACAGGTCATCACAATCTGTTTGCCACTTTGATGTAGCGCATTGAAGGTGTGGAAGAACTCATTTTGAATATGCTCTCCCCTCGGCAGAAACTGAATATCATCGACGAGGAGCACGTCGGCGCTGCGATAAATGCGCTGAAATTCCGGAACATCCTGGCGTTTTAGGGACTCAATGAAATCACCCATGAATTTCTCGGACGGGACATACAGGACACGACAGCTCGATTCCTGAGATCTGGCATGGTGACCGATCGCTTGCAACAAGTGTGTCTTGCCGAGACCGACGCCGCCATAGATAACGAGCGGATTAAATTGGGTCTTGCCAGGAGATTTGCCCGCCGCAAGGGCAGCCGCATGCGCAAAACGATTTCCCTCGCCGACGACGAAGGTCTCGAAGACATAGCGCTCATTCAGTGGCGGTAAGTTGCCGCGACCGACGATGTCGTTTCGCGGTAGATCTCTCTGAGCCGATTGATCGACCGATTCCTGCGGTGCCGTTGTAGCTGAATCTTCATCCTTGGAGGAAGATGACTCCACATCGGGAGACAAGGAAGCAGCCAGCCCGGCAGGGCGGGGTCGATCAGTTGAGGATGTAGGCGTAGGCTTTAGTGGTTCCTGGGCAACCGAAAAGACAATCTTAGGTTGGAAGGAGGTCTCTTCTTCAACCACTGTCTGAATCAGTGGGAGATAGTTGCTTTCAACGAAGTGCGCGAAGTAGGCACTCGACACCTCCAACTCAAGCACTTCTTCGTCGAAGCGTAGAGCCGCCGTCGGTTGAAACCAGGTATTAAACGTTTGCGGGCGCATCCTGCGCTCGATGTGTAACAGACACCGAGCCCATAATTCTTGCGCATCCTGCGACATGGGCACCCGTAGGGGAGTGGCGGGCCAGAAGGAATTGGCTGAAATTGAGGGCCGCTAGGGTATGGCTCGTGACACGAATCGTCAAGATGTCTGTGCGCGATTTTGGTCATTCTGCAATGCCGACAGCATCAGGCCGACACGAGATGCAGGATTGACAGATACGAGGAGAGCCCCTAGGTTCACCGGTTTCCACCGACCTATTTTGTATTGAATCTACAGCAGCCTATTGTCGCACACGGGTTGCTCGGATTTTCTCCCCCTTGAATCTGTCCACGAAAGTCAGGTTTCTGTGAAGCGCACGTATCAACCCAGCAACCGCCGCCGCAAGAACAAGCACGGTTTCCGCAAGCGCATGCGGACACCCGGTGGCCGCGCGATTCTGGCTCGCCGTCGTAGTCGCGGGCGCAAGCGTCTTACCGTCTAAGCAGCGGTACTCTGGCCGCACCCCGAGCAACCATGGGATGGATCCGAGGTCAGGATCTTTGGGTGCGTGATGGACGCGAGCCGAGCGGTGCAGTTTTCGTCATCCGCAAAGCCCTCGGCAACGCCGTCGTTCGCAATCGACTAAAACGTCGACTCCGTCACATCCTGCGCGACCTCGACGTACCCATTTCGGGAAGCGTCGTCTTGCTGGCTCGGCCGTCCGCTGCTCGCCAATCCTTTGAGGTGCTCAGCCAGGAGGTTGGCCAGCTGCTACAACGACTTCAGGATTCCGCCAGTGCCCACCAAATTGCCCACGACTGAGTCGGGCTTCTAAAAAAGCGATCACAAGACAGTTCATGGACGACAAGCGGACACTGCTCGCGTTTCTCCTCGTTGGTCTGATTTTCCTTCTGATGCCTTACTACTACGAGTGGATGGGGCTGTCGCCACCTCCACCCGAAGAGCAAGCTGTCGCCCCTGAGCAGGTCTCCGAGGCAGTTGCACCGGCACGGCTTGGTGAACCGGAGACGACTCGCCAGGAGCCGACCCCGGCTCCGGTCACGACTGCGGCAGTGGTTGAAAGGGGCGTTGGCGGCCAGACGGATGTCATTGAGTCACCGGTGACGCCAACCGCTTCCAGAACCGTTGTCATGGGTAGCTCTGTACATAGACTGGAATTCTCAACCCAGGGTGGCGTGTTGGTGAGTGCGCAGTTGCTCGACTATCGCCGTCCAGATGGACGCCAGGTCGATCTGATTCCCTCTGGAGGCCAGGCGCTGCGCGTGAGCCTGGCGTCAGAAACCAGTGATCGAGTCATCGACCTGCGTGACCTCCACTTCGAGCCAAGTGTGGACAGTACCTGGGCGACAGATGGTGGCGAAGCGGTCCTCACAATGCGAGCGGATCTGGGCGACGGGCGGTCCATCGAGAAGAGAGTCCTGGTCGTCGACGGCGAGTATGGCGTTCGCCTTGAGCATCGCTTCCGCGGAATTACAGACGGCTCGATCGCGTATTTGCATTGGGATAGCGGCATCGATCTGGCAGAGCGGGAGCCAAAACTGGACCTGCAAGTGATGCGGGTCATGAGCTACTTCAATGACAGCCTCGAAGAGCTTCAGGTCGATGAGGACGAGCAGGATAGTTGGGAGGAGCGCGGCGAACTCAGGTGGGCGGGTGTTCGCAACAAGTATTTCATGGCCGCCCTTGCACCCACCGGAGCAGGACGACATCGCATCCAGATGTCGGGTCGACCTCTCATCCACGAACCATACAGGGAGTACCAATTCGCGTTTGGTAGGCGTGTCGAGTCGGGGGACGAAACGTGGGAAACCTTGTTGTACGCGGGACCTCTCGATCTTGAGAAGGTCGAACAGTATGAGAGTACACTGACGCGTGGTTTAGACCTGGGTTTTCCCGTTGTTCGACAGATCGCGGAGGTCTTGCTGCTGGTTTTCATCGCCGTGCACAAATTCATTCCAAATTACGGCTGGGTGATCGTGCTGTTCGGCGTCGTTGTAAAGCTGCTTGTGTACCCTCTCACACATAAGTCCTATGAATCAGCAGCGCGTATGCAGGAGCTGCAGCCGAAGCTGACGGCGTTGCGTGAGAAGTTCAAGAATGACAGCCAGCGGTTGAGCCAGGAGACGATGAAGTTGTACAAGGAGGAAGGTGTAAACCCAATTGGCGGGTGCCTTCCTATGTTGCTGCAGATGCCGATCTTCATCGCCATGTATCAGATATTTTCGGCGACGATTGAACTGCGCCAGGCGCCGTGGATGTTGTGGATTACCGACCTGTCCTTGCCAGATGAAATCGACGTGGCTGGATTCCCATTCCACCTGCTGCCCTTGTTGATGGCTCTGGCTATGTTTTTTCAGTCGCGCATGACAATGAAGGATCCCAAACAGGCTGCCCTCGTTTACGTCATGCCAGTCGTGATGGTCTTCATCATGTGGGATTTTTCATCAGGCCTCGTGTTGTACTGGACCGTCTTCAACGTCCTCCAGATTGGCCAGCAGTACCTGACGAACCACCTTCGTCAGAAGAAGGAGGCGGTGGTGAAGACTGTCCGCCGCTAAGGCGCGACCACCACCGACGAGCGGGGAAACATCTGTGTCCTCCCCTGCCACCCAAACACCCGCGGGCAACGCAACGACAACGATTGTCGCAGCGGCCACACCGCGTGGTCACGGCGGTATCGCCATTGTCCGTCTCAGCGGCCCGCGCGCTCTCACGATCGCTGAGCGAATCTTCCACGGTTCGCAGCGCCTGGGAGACTCTCCCAGGCTCGTGCAGTATGGCCATTTTCTTGATGCGAATCAGGGCAGAATCGACACGGGCCTGGCGTGGTATATGCAGGGGCCAAGATCCTATACGGGAGAGGACACGGTCGAGTTCAGTTCGCACGGGAGTGAGCTGGTCGTGGAGCTGCTCCTGGACGCTGCACTTGCTCACGGAGCAACGACGGCACAGCCAGGCGAGTTCACGCAGCGAGCCTTTCTTAATGGCCGGCTTGATCTGCTACAGGCGGAAGCGGTATTGGATGTAATTCAAGCTGGAACGCGACAAGATTTGAGCAATGCACTGGGTGCGACGAGTGGTCGCTTGAGTCAGCAGATTACCCATCTACGGGAAATGGTATTGGCTGCGACCGTGCAGGTGGAGGCAGACATTGATTTCGCTGACGAGGACATCGACCCGGCGTCGCGCCAGCACGTGTCTAGCCAACTCACGAGTGCTATGGAGCTTCTAGAAAATCTGCGGCAAGGCTACGACGGTGCGCGGGAGCGTGGGAGTGGTTGGATGGTCCTGTTGACAGGCCCTGCGAATGTGGGAAAGTCGACGTTGCTCAACGCGCTGGCTCATGAAGAACGGGCGATCGTGTCAGCGACACCAGGAACGACGAGAGACTGGATCGACGCCCGCGTCATCTGGGGAGGGGAGTTGCTTCGACTGGTAGACAGTGCCGGTCTGCGGGTGAGTGCTGATGAGGTCGAAGAGGAGGGGGTGCGGCGCACACAAGCTCTCGCCAAAGAAGCGAGCGTTGTTGCCTTCGTTGTGGACGGATCGCAGGGATGGCCCTGTGAAGATGCCAACCGGACTGCGTTGGGGCTGGCGCAAATTCTCGTGTTGAACAAGTGTGATCTTGGGGTGGTGGCGAAGGTGCCCGAGGAGGTGCAGGAGGGAAAGGTCGTGGTGGAAATCTCCGCAAGAACCGGCGAAGGGCTGGAGAGGCTCCAAGAGGCACTGATGAGCGCTTTGCCCCGTAGCCAGGACAGGCGGCAGGGAATCTTCCGCAAACGACATGACGAGCTTCTGAGCGGCTGTGAAGCATCTCTTGGACGTGCCTTGCATGTCTTGGCCAGAGAGCCTGAGAAGGCAGCAGCAGATCTGCAGGAGTCACTTCGGCAGCTGGCAAGTCTGCTTGGAGAAGAGGTCGAGGATATGGTCCTTGACCGAATCTTCCAGGAATTCTGCATCGGCAAGTAGCATGTTTCACGTGAAACAAGAGGCCAGCATGCGAAGGATCTTGTCCAAATTTGTTTCACGTGAAACATGCTCGGAGCACTCGGCCTGCGGGCTCCCCGGTGGCTAATATCGACCCCAACAGATCCTCTCCGGAGCACAATGGTCTAAAAAAACAGAACCCAGGCTCAAACGCCCCGGGGGTCAGTCTTGCCCAGATCAGACCCTCCTTAGAGTCGGCAGCTCTGACAGCAATGGCCACGGCCCTTAGGTCTTACGAAACAGAGTTGGTGAAATTTGCCTCCCAGGTGAATCTCGTCAGCCATGCAGACCTCCCGAGGCTCTTCAACCGCCACATTCTCCCTGCCGTCGCCATGGGAGCCGAGATCCGCCTCCATCCTCGTGCAAGAATTCTCGATGTCGGATCAGGCGCCGGTCTCCCAGGTATCCCACTCGCCATCACGAATCCTGCCAGTCACTTCGTCCTTGTAGAGGCTCGGCGTCGTCGAGCAAACTTTCTTCGCCATTGTGTCCGACAGCTACGTCTTCCCAATGTCACTGTCGTCCACGGCCGGGCAGAAGACCTGCATAGTGACCTTTTTGATATTGCTCTGTCTCGCGCCGTTGGCGGTCTCCAACAGCTTCAAGTGGCTGTTCGCCATGTCGTGCAGCCTCACGGGTTGTTCCTGACCACCCAGCAAAGCCAAGGCTCCAGTGAGCCCCTCGACCATGTGTCCAAACTACACCCAAGCGTGTTGTCCACTACCATTGCCAGCAGGCACAGGGCATCCTGTGGATAGACATGTGGACACTTCGGCCCCCCCATTGCTTATCCACGCAGTTATCCACACGTTTCGTGGAAAACCAAAGAACGTATGAAAAGCTGTTACTCATTGTTTTGCAACAAGTTACGCTTCTGCATCCATAGCTCTCCCTGGAAAATCCACACAGATCTACAACTTCGTGGATAAACCCTTTCCTAGGGTATTCACATGGTGGACAAGTTTAACCCTTTGCCGCGTACCAGCAGCCCCCTATATTCTCACGCGTACGCATTTCCACATTCCGTTGAACGCGCACCGGACTCCGCTGGACGTGCACAGGGCCTCCCACCCACTACCTGGTACCCCTTGATCGTTACCCATCTAAAATCGCTAGCCACCCGCATCCTTCGGCCCTTGGTTCAGGTCTTCATCAAGCTCGGCTTCAGGCCCGACTGGTTGACCTTGTTCGGGTTGCTGATGAATATCGTGGCGACGGGTGCCTTCGCAGTTGGTGAACTCCAGTGGGGGGCCGCCATCATGCTCTCTGCTGGGTTATGCGACATCCTAGATGGTCAGCTGGCCCGTGAAGGACGCAGCGAAACAAAATTTGGCGCCCTTCTAGACTCAACCACCGACCGCTACTCTGAAATCTTCCTCTTCTTTGGAATCGCGGCCTATTTGGTCCGTCGCGGCGAGTGGCTGGTGAGCTCTATTCTCTTCTTCGCCTTGGCAGGGTCACTGATGGTGAGCTATGTCAGAGCCAGGGCCGAAGGGCTGGGTGAAGACTGCAAGGTTGGATTTATGCAACGCCCGGAGCGCCTCGTTGGCCTGGCCATAGGCGGACTGCTTGGCCATGAAGGATTGGTGTTCGTTCTTGTCGTGTTGGCAGTCACTACCAACTACACAGTGATCGAGCGCCTTGCTTACATTCGCAACAAGCTGAACAATCCTCCATCTCCATCAGGGTCCCCTGTCTCACCGACAGGCCCATGAGCGCTTTCGACCCGCTTACGCCCCGCATCAACCACCCACTTACATCATAGCGTAGGTCCCTCGTTGACTCGCCCTCTCTTTATCGTATTCGAAGGGATTGACGGTGCCGGGACGACAACCCAGTCCCAACGGCTGGCTAAGCGGCTACAACAAGCAGGGCCTGAACCGGTTCTCACTCGAGAACCTGGCGGAACGCCCCTGGCGGAACGCATTCGTAACCTGGTCCTGGATCCTGACGCTGGCGATGTCGACCACGTCACAGAGCTACTCCTCTACGCTGCCAGTCGTCGTCAACACGTGACAGAACTGATCAATCCCAGCCTGGCTTCCGGTAAGCCGGTAATAAGCGACCGATATGCGGCGTCCACCGTAGCCTATCAAGGCGTGGGAAGGGGCCTCGGCATTGGAATGACGCAGACCGTCAATAACATCGCTGTCGGCGCGACGTTGCCGGACATCACGATCTGCTTGGATCTTAGCGTCGAGATCGCCAGCACGCGAAGGCTCGCTCGTGGCGGTAAAGAAGATCGCCTCGAGCAAGCAGGACCCTCTCTCCAACAACGCGTCCGTGATGCCTTTCTGGCCATGGCCACTGACGATGATCGTTGGTTGTTGGTGGATGCATCTGCCGACGAGTTATCCGTGCATGAAACCATCTGGTCGGCACTCCAAATCCGCTTTCCTGCCTTTCCTTTTACTAAGACGCGGTGATTCTATGCTCCGCCCTCTACATCTCTCGCTACCCGTATTATGCGCTCTTCTACCGCTGATCGCCCCCTTAGAGTTGCGAGCTGCGAATGTTGAGAAAGATCCGTATAAGGACATCAATTCCAGTTGGGAGCGCTTCGGGGCAGTATATGGGCGCGTTGTCGAACACTACTACGAAGATGTTGATCATGATCAGATCATGCGATCCGCTATTGATGGCCTGCTTCGCGACCTGGACCCCTATAGCCAGTTCTTTGATGAGGAGGGCCTTCGACAACTAAGGCAGGACACGACAGGAAAATTTGCGGGTCTCGGAATTACCGTAGGTCTCAAAGACCACTATCCGGTCATCATTGCCCCCATCGAAGGAACGCCTGCCTCGCGAGCGGGCCTGCTGCCAGGTGACCTGATTGTCGCCGTCGAAGGATTCAATACACTCAACCTCGGTCTCGACCAGATCGTAACGCGTCTGCGGGGTGAGCCCGGTTCCACAGTCAACATTTCGATCTCAAGAAGAGGTGTTGCAGACGATTGGGTTGTCGCCATTACTCGCGAGTTGATCACCATACGGAGTGTTGCCACAAGTGGGCAGCTCTCCCCGGGTGTAGGCTACGTCAGCCTGCGACAGACGCGCTTTTCAGAGGAAACATCGCAGGAGGTCGGTGATGCCATCAGTCGGCTCCGTAGCGACGGCATTCACAGTCTCATCCTCGATCTACGCGGCAACCCTGGCGGCCTGCTAAGCCAGGCGACACAGGTGGCAGATCTCTTCCTGGACAAGGGCGCACCTATCGTCTCGGTGCGCGAGCGCGACAGTGACCAGGGTGGTATGAAGCGCTCTCAGCGACCACCGTTGTTCGGCGACCTACCCCTAGTGGTGCTTATTGACGGTGGGAGTGCCTCCGCGGCAGAGATCGTTGCCGGTGCACTTCAAGACAATGATCGCGCTCTTCTTGTTGGTACCCGTTCCTTCGGCAAGGGCTCGGTGCAGACCATCTTCGATCTGAGCAATCTGGGACAGGCGGCCCTAAAGCTGACGACCGCCCTCTACTACACGCCAAGTGGTCGCAGCATTCACCGCCAATCTCTCACGGTTCCCCCCGGCGCCTTGCTGCAGATCCCGGCCGGTGACTACGACCTACCCGCAGGCCTTCTGCTCGGACTGATCCTGCGTTCACCCAATGCGGACACCGCGATCGAGCGACTGCAAGCACGTTTTGAGTTGGAAGAATCAGAAGCACGCCAGATCCTTTCGACTCCACTAGACAGCTTCATCGGCGAAGCAACGGATCGAGATTATCCGAATGGTTTGGATGCTGATACCACCGCCTATCGTACACGAGCTGGACGAGTCGTCTTCGGGCAGGGGGGCATCGACCCCGATGTGACGGTCGCTGGGTTCTCGCCCCCCATGATCGTTCAACAGATGCACCGCCAGCGAGTATTCTTCGACTTTGTCATCAACTACGTAGGTGAGGAATCGAATCGGGGCGACACCACCCTTGAAGTCGACACGACGATGGTGGAAGCATTTCGTCAATTCCTGCCCCAATCCCAACTGGCAAAGGCGCGACCGCAGGATGGCAGCGACGAACTTCTTCAGCTGCGTCATCTGGCCAGCGATGCCGGTTGGAACGATGCCGTTGTGCGGGCCCTCGACAGTCTGCAGGTGGCGCTAGAAGGCCGCGAGCAAGCATTCGTCATTCCCGACGCGGCACTGCCACACATTCGAGCAGGTCTGACGACGGAACTGGCTTTGCGACTTCACGGTCGCCAAGCGAGTCTGATGTCAGCGTTGGCCTTCGACCACCAGGTTCAAGAAGCCATGCAATTGCTCCGCGATCCGGCACGTTATCAACAGTTGCTGCTGGCTCGAAGTGACAGGGATCGCTGACATACCTTACGTCACGGACTGCGGGTGGTTGCTGATGGCCCGCAGGCAGCGTACCATTGATATATCTGACTATCTGATTTTCATACCGTCGGCTTGAGGCACGACCTCGAGACGCGGCGGGCCTACCAGAATTGGTGAGGCCCATCTTACAACATCGCGTTCGGTACGGACGCTAGACATCCCTGGTTCGCCCCGTCCTCATCAATTTGTGCCACCTGAATGTGGCTCCGACGGACGAGGCCCACCTTGTAAGTTGAGGACCTGCCGCATCTGGCGGCACTTCGCACTTTCGAAACTGCTGACGTCGCCAGAGCCGCATACATCACCTGTTCGCCATCGTTGGCGACGACGCTCGGCAATGAGACAAACCGTCCCTGCCTGCGTGAAGGTACCTCCGCTTGCATTCCGTACTGGACCAAACGTCATCGCACGTCGATGACGACGAAGGACAAGGTCCATGCGCACCGAAATTTTTATCAGTCAAGGGATTCACGAATCCCGCATCGCCATCGTCGAAGATGAAGATCTCGCTGAGATCTGGGTTGAACGGCCTGAGGCCGAACGAATCGTCGGCGACATTTACAAGGGCACAGTGACCGCCGTCCTGCCCAGTCTCCAGGCAGCCTTCGTGGAAATTGGTCTCGAACGCACCGCTTTTCTTCAGGTGCGCGATATGGTCGAGGCTGAGAACGACGAAGAAAGCAGCGGCTCCTCCCGGCATCGGCGTCCGCGCAATTTTCCCAACATCCAGGACTTGGTGAAGAAGGGTCAGCAACTGCTGGTCCAAATTGCCAAAGAGCCCATCAGCACCAAGGGAGCGCGCGTCACGACCCAGTTGAGTTTAGCTGGTCGTTTTATTGTGGCTATGCCCAATGGCGACTGGGTTGGCGTATCTCGCAAGATCTCCAGCTGGAATGAACGTCGTCGCCTACGCGACGTGGTTCGTAAACTCCGGCCAGATGGATTCTCCGCCATCGTTCGCACGGAAGGTCGTGGCAAACCCGAAAAGGATTTGCGCAAAGACCTCAAGCAATTGACACGCACGTTCCGACGTATTACGAAACGCAACAAACGGCTCAAAGCTCCATGCGTCATCCATCGTGAAATCGGTATGACCTCCAGCGTCATCCGCGATCTGTTCACGGAAAATGTCGATCGCCTCGTAGTGGACTCGCGCGATCTCTATAACGAGATCATCGAATACCTGAAGCAGGTATCACCTGAGTTGCGCAAGCGAGTTGAGCTTCATCGGGACAAGAAACCGCTCTTCGATGTCCACAAGATCGAGAGTGAGTTGGACAAGGTAAATGAGCGCGAAGTCTGGATGCGGCGTGGTGGCTCTCTCGTCATCGACCATGCCGAGGCGGGCACATTCATCGACGTCAACTCGGCCCGCAATACAGGCAAGCGCGATCAGGAAGACAGCATCCTCCACACGAACCTGGAAGCCGCACGTGAGGTCGCTCGCCAACTCCGCCTGCGCGATATCGGCGGCATCATCGTCATCGATTTCATCGACATGCATGACGAACGCAATCGCCGCAGACTCGTTGAGGCCATGATCGACGAAGTCAAACGCGATCGTGCCAAAGTCTCGATCAGCCCGCAGATCTCAGAATTCGGTTTGATTGAGATGACGCGACAGAGGGTGCGGCCCAACCTGTTGCACACGCATTCAGAACCCTGCCCTACATGCGAAGGCCGGGGTCGAATCATGGGTGCCGACACGACGATTACCAAGATCGAACGCTGGCTGCGTCGCGCCTATGCCGGAAACGGCGACAGACGCTTCAATCTGCGAGTGCATCCGGAGGTGGCCGCCGCAGTCCGTGGCGAAAATGGCCGACGACTCAAGGACATGCGCAAGGCGACCAAGACACGCGTGGAGATCATCGAAGATGCAACGATGACGTTGCAGGACTACCGGTTCTTCTCCACGCGGCGCGAACTGGATGTCACCGCAGAAAACCTTATTCGCCTGGGTAACAACGGATCACGCCGCTCGCGTTGACAGATTTCTAAGCCCTGCGTAACTTTATTTCTTCTGTCCGCCACGATATGTGGACGGATCTCCCCTCGATCAGATGAAGAGAAGAGACAGCATGTACGCCGTCATTCGCATCGGCAGTCACCAATTCCAAGTCGAAGAAGGAGCCACAGTACGTGTGCCCCGCCTCGACGCAGAAGAAGGTGCAAAGCAAACATTGACCGATGTCCTGCTCGTGCGTGGCGATGCCGCCACCCACATCGGCACTCCGACTGTTGATGGTGCTTCCGTCGAAGCCACCGTTGTCGGCCACGGGAAAGCCGAAAAGATCATCGTTTTCAAGATGAAGCGACGAAAGACCTATCGCAATCGCAACGGTCATCGTCAACAGTACACCGACCTGAAAATCGACGGAATCGTCGCGCCCAACTAAGCGGCTCTCCCTCTCCCACAGACGACAACAGGACATACCATGGCACATAAGAAGGGCGTCGGTAGTTCGCGAAATGGTCGCGATAGCCAGTCCAAACGCCTCGGCGTCAAGCGCTATGGGGGCCAGCACGTGACGGCGGGGACCATCATTATCCGTCAGCGTGGCACCCGAATCCACCCCGGTATCAATGTTAAGAAGGGAAGTGACGACACACTCTATGCTACGGCCAATGGCCGTGTCGCATTTGAAGTCGTGGGACGCAATCGCAAGCGCGTCAATATCGTCGTAGCCTAGGACTACCCCGTACCACAGGTACTGGATATCTGGCGTACATAAATCAGCCGCAGCCCCCGTAGGGACTGCGGCTATTTTTGTGCTCGTGTTCCTTTAGCAGGTCGTCCCCTAACAGTCGTCACATGTGTGATGCTGTCATCGGCCTCTACTCTCCCGTGACGGTTGGCGCCAGGCTGGAGGTGACCAGCGAGCTGCGATACACCTCCCGATTCAGAAATGCGATCGTCCCCACAGAGATTTCCTTCGGGCACACGGCCTCGCACTCATACTCGTTCGTACAATGTCCGAAACCCGCGTCGTCCATCGCCTGCAGCATGGCCCGACTACGTTCCCGGCGCTCGGGTTGCCCTTGGGGAAGCACGTTGAGGTGCTTGAGCTTGGCCGACACGAAGAGCATGGCAGACGCATTCTTGCATGTGGCGACACAGGCCCCACAACCGATACAGGCGGCAGCGTCCATCGCCTCTTCCGCCCGGTCTTTCGAGACCAGAACGGCATTTGCATCGGGTGCCGATCCTGTATTCACGGAGTTGTATCCGCCTGCCTGTACGATCTGATCAAAGGCCGTCCGATCCACAACCAGATCGCGGATCACGGGGAAAGCGGTGGCGCGAAATGGTTCGATTGTGATGGTGTCGCCATCCGCAAAACTGCGCATATACAACTGGCAGGTGGTGGTCCCCTTCCCCGGACCATGGGGGACGCCATTGATCACCAGGCCGCACATGCCGCAAATGCCCTCCCGACAATCACTGTCGAAGGAGACGGGTATCTTATGACCCTCCTCCAGACCATCATTCACCACATCCAACATTTCAAGAAACGACATGTCTGGCGCTGCGATCGCCGCATATTCCTCGAATCGACCCTTTTGCTCGGGACCATCCTGGCGCCACACCTTGAGGGTGATATGCATGTCGCTCACTTGTAACTCCTTTGCGTCAACTGCACGTTCTCGAAGGCGAGTTCTTCCTTATGAAGAATCGCGTCAGCGCCGACACCGGCGAATTCCCAAGCCGATACATGTGCAAAGTCCTCATCATTCCGCTGCGCCTCGCCTTCGCCGGTCTGGTGCTCTTCGCGAAAGTGTCCACCGCACGATTCATCACGCATCAGGGCGTCCTGAACCATGGTCTCGGAAAACTCAAGAAAGTCAGCCACGCGGCCGGCTCGTTCCAACACTTGATTGAACTCACCATTGGTTCCGGCAACGGTCAGATTTTTCGAGAATTCATCCCGCAACTCTCGGATCTGATCTCGCGCCCCAGTCAGTCCTTGCGCGTTGCGTGCCATGCCGCAGTGATCCCACATAATGTGGCCCAGTTGCCGATGGAAATCATCGACGGTTCTTGAGCCATTCACGGCCAGCAATGAATCGATGCGCTCACGCGCCTGCCGCTCTGTGTCATCGAAAGCAGAGTGGTTCGAATCCACACCGCCCAGCTGAGCACCTGCCAGATAACCACCGAGTGTGTAGGGAATGACGAAGTATCCATCCGCCAGGCCCTGCATCAGGGCTGATGCGCCCAGGCGGTTGGCCCCGTGGTCGGAGAAGTTCGCCTCACCCAGCACGAACAGCCCGGGGACATTGCTCATCAAATTGTAATCGACCCACAGGCCGCCCATTGTGTAGTGCACGGCGGGGTAGATCTGCATCGGCATTTTGTAGGGATCCTCTCCCGTAATCTCTTCATACATCTGAAACAGATTCCCATACTTCTGCCGGATCGTGTCTGCGCCATCTCGTTGAATTGCATCAGCAAAATCCAAATACACCGCGCGGCCACTACCTACGCCCAGGCCTTCATCACAAACGGCCTTCGCCGCCCTCGACGCGACATCACGTGGAACCAGATTTCCAAAACTTGGATAACGTCGCTCCAGATAGTAATCGCGCTCTGTCTCAGGAATCACGCCGGCGGCACGTTGATCGCCCCCCTGCTTTGGGACCCACACCCGCCCGTCATTGCGCAGGCTCTCCGACATCAGAGTCAACTTCGCCTGATAGCTACCGGAGACGGGAATGCAGGTTGGATGGATCTGCGTAAAACAGGGATTTGCAAACAAGGCACCACGACGATGAGCTCGCCAGGTAGCCGTGACATTCGAACCCTTGGCATTCGTCGAAAGATGAAACACGTTGCCATAGCCGCCCGTGCACAACAACACTGCATCGGCGATCCAGGAACGGATTTCGCCGGTGACGAGGTTGCGAGTCACAATACCGCGTGCGCGCCCGTCGACGACGACCAGGTCGAGCATTTCATGCCGTGGGAAAATCTCTACGCCACCGGCAGCGACTTGCCGCATCAGCGCTGAATAGGCGCCCAATAGCAGCTGCTGTCCCGTCTGTCCACGAGCGTAGAACGTCCTGGAAACCTGCGCCCCGCCAAAGGACCGGTTCGCCAGGGTCCCACCATACTCGCGGGCAAAGGGCACACCCTGCGCGGCGCATTGATCGATGATTGATGTAGACACCTGCGCCAGTCGATAGACATTGGCTTCGCGCGCCCGGTAGTCGCCGCCCTTGATCGTGTCGTAGAACAAGCGGAAGACACTGTCGCCGTCATTCTGGTAATTTTTAGCCGCATTGATCCCTCCCTGGGCAGCGATCGAATGTGCCCGGCGCGGCGAGTCTTGCACGCAGAACGACTTCACATGATAGCCGAGTTCCGATAGCGTCGCCGCCGCAGAGGCACCGGCAAGACCGGTGCCGACGACGATGACATTGTGGCGCCGTTTGTTGGCAGGATTTACAAGCTTCAGATCAAAGCGGTGGCGATCCCACTTTTCTGCCAAGGGTCCACCAGGGACTTGTCCGTCGAGGGCCATGGTCTTATTAGCTCACTGGGCCAGAAAGAAGTAGACCGGGATCGCGGCGAAACCGCCAGCGATGAGAATGCTCATCAGCGTGGAGGCAAGTCGCCATCCAGCGCGTGCATGCCACCCAAGAGTCTGAAATGCGCTGTGCATGGCATGCCATAGGTGAAATCCCAATACGGTCATGACGAGAAGATATCCACCAGCCCATACAGGCTGTTGAAAAGTCTCGGCAACCAGTGCAAACAGGCCGCCTTCTCCAATCTCGCCGAATTTAAAGGTTCGAATGTGGATGATGAGAAAGACGAGAATCGTGAGCCCTGACCATATCATGGTGCGCGAAGCCAGGGACCGTCCGCCAACCGCTTTCCGCACGGCGTAGCCTTGAGGTCGGGCACGACGCGCGGTGCGAGACAGCGAGACAGCGAACACGACATGCGTAATCAACACACCCAGCAGAATGAATTCTGTGGGAATCAGCAGTGGATTGCTGATCATGAATTCGGCATACGTATTGAAGGCAGTGCCACCGTCACCGGCGAATAGCTGCAGATTGCCCGCAAGATGGCCGATGAGGAACGAATACAGGATCAGACCCGTAAGGGCCATCCCCAATTTCTTACCGATCGAGGTGGAGAACACCGGTGTTCCTCTCCCCTGACCCAGAAACCACTCGTCAGGTATGCTGCGCAGCGGAGCGCTGCAGAAGATCTCGCACGCTGTCGCGTTGTGGGTCGTCACGTGTAGAACGGCGCACCCAATATCAATAGAAGCACGCCAACAGGCAATCACTCACCATTCAAGTCTTGCAGCTAGGGTCACCCTGTCGTACCGTACCAAACCCCCACCGATTGATTCCATCGACCCAAAGACCAGATCGCCAGCACGCGGGTCGTGACACAAAAGATCGAACGAGAGCGCCAATGAAGATCCACGAATACCAAGGAAAGGACCTGCTGCGCTCCTACGGCGTGGCGGTGCCTGATGGCAAGGTTGCCTACACGCCTGACGAAGCTCAGGCGATCGCTGCCGAGTTCGGTGGACGTGTCGTCGTCAAAGCCCAGATCCATGCAGGCGGGCGTGGCAAAGGTGGTGGTGTAAAGGTTGCCGCCGACGCCGCTGAGGCAGCAAAGCACGCAGGAGAGATTCTCGGTATGCAGCTGGTCACCCATCAGACGGGTCCCGCCGGTCAGAAGGTGAAGCAGGTCTTGGTCGAGAAGGCCAGTGATATTTCCCGCGAACTCTATCTGGGTATCACCCTGGACCGTGCCCAGAGCCGAATCGTTGTGATGGCCAGCCAGGAGGGTGGCGTCGAGATCGAGGAGGTTGCGGCGCGGACACCGGAAAAAATACTGCGGGAAACAATCGAACCAGGTCTTGGTCTACAACCCTTTCAGGCGACACGTTTGGCCTTTGGTCTCGGGTTGGAGGGTAAACAGGTGCGTGCAGGTGCCGGTCTGCTGATGGCACTCTACAAGGCATTTGAAGGTGCGGACTGCTCTATTGCCGAGATCAACCCACTCGTCGTTACCTCAGATGGGCAGGTTTTGGCCCTGGATGCCAAAATCAATTTTGACGACAATGCCAGCTATCGGCACAAGGATCTGGCCACTCTTCGCGATCTGGATGAAGAAGAGCCCCTGGAAGTGGAGGCCTCCGAGTTCGACTTGAATTACATCAAGTTGGACGGCACGATCGGGTGTATGGTCAACGGCGCAGGTCTGGCGATGGCGACGATGGATATCATCAAGCTTGCAGGTAGCTCGCCCGCCAACTTTCTCGATGTGGGAGGAGGCGCCAGCGCAGAGACCGTGGAGAATGGATTCCGGATCTTGTTGTCAGATCCGAATGTCAAAGCGATCCTGATCAATATTTTTGGCGGAATTGTCCGCTGTGATCGTGTCGCCGAGGGTGTGATTCAAGCACGCAAGAACCTGCAAACGGACGTTCCCATCGTCGTGCGCCTCGCTGGCACCAATGCAGACATTGCTGCCAAGATGCTTGAGGAATCAGAACTGAATTTTGCCGTGGGCAACGGACTCAAGGACGCAGCCGAGAAAGTGGTTGCCGCCGCGGGCTGACCCATGCACAGGAATTTCGACTCCAAACCAAAGCTTCGAACCTCATGAGCGTACTTGTCGACGAACACACCAAACTACTGGTACAAGGTATTACGGGTGCGGAAGGGTCCTTTCATACCCGACAGATGGTTGAATATGGCACACAGGTTGTCGCCGGTGTCACTCCTGGAAAGGGTGGACAGGCCTTCGAAGACATTCCCGTTTTTGACACCGTGTCCGCTGCCGTGGAAAACACGGGTGCCAATGTGTCCGTCATTTTCGTGCCGCCGCCCTTTGCCGCCGATGCAGTGATGGAAGCAGCCGATGCCGGCGTCGATCTGATCGTCTGCATCACGGAGGGTATTCCGGTCAACGATATGGTGCGAGCCTACGAGTTCCTCAAATCTCGCAATGTCCGTCTCATCGGTCCTAACTGCCCGGGCATTATCTCACCCGGTAAGTGCAAGATTGGGATCATGCCTGGCTTTATTCACAATGAGGGACGTATTGGCATCATTTCACGCAGTGGCACACTGACGTATGAAGCGGTGGGTCAACTTGGTGAAATCGGGCTTGGTCAGTCCACGGCGATCGGCATCGGTGGGGACCCTGTGATCGGTACCCGCTTCGTCGACGCGCTCGAATTGTTCAAGGATGATGATGACACCGATGCGGTGGTCATGATTGGCGAGATTGGTGGTACGGCCGAAGAAGAAGCGGCGGCCTACGTAAAGGCCCACTACAGCAAGCCCGTGATTGGCTTTATCGCGGGCCGAACGGCCCCGCCCGGACGTCGCATGGGCCACGCTGGCGCAATCGTTGCCGGCGGCAAGGGAACGGCAGAAGATAAAATGGCGGCGATGCAGGACGCAGGAATCCACGTCTGTGAGTCTCCTGCAACCATCGGTGCCACCGTCAAAGAGGCGCTTGCCTGAGACTGCGAGCATTCGGCTCTATGCATTCGAGGGACCCCGTTGATCAACGATCAACGGGGTTTCTCTTTTTACGGCCTGCGTCCGCGTTAGATCTCTAGATCGGTCTGACAAGGGAAGAGTGGCGGGATGCCGCTGCGAATGGTGACAAGGCGGGCATGATCGGTCGAATACGCCGCAACAGCAACAAGCCGACAACGAAGACAAACAGGCAGCCCACAAGCAGTTGATCAGGCACCGGTTCCAGTGCACCGAGTGGATCGACGCCAAAATGGGCGCGCACGTTTACGGCGCAGAGGGACAGCAGATTGTTAAGTGCGTGGGCGATGATCGCTGGATAGATGCTATGGGTTCGGTGCACGAGCCAACCCAGGAACAATCCCAGCAGGAAGAATGTGGGTAGCTGCCATGGATTGAGGTGGGCGACGGCGAATAGCAGCGACGAACCCACTAGTGCTGCCCTGGATCCATAGTGATAGCGCAGACCGGTGTAGACGAAACCGCGGAAAAAGAGCTCCTCGCAGATCGCCGGCAGCAAGCCGATTGCCAGAATCGCAGGTAGAATGTCAGACGTCCCGGTGAGCGTTTGTATTTCTAGCGAGCTACGCCGCAGAGCCAAGGGAGCATCCCATTCCAACCATTGCCACCCATGGGCCACGAGCAGATCGGTCTCCCCCGCCAGAATGGCTGCAACCATCGCCGTAGGAATGACGATGAGAATCGCCTTTCCCCTGGTGGCGTTGAGGAGAAACAGGTCTTCAGCCGACCATCGCCGGCGCACAATGGCCAAACAAGCGACGGAAAGAAGGAAGAGCTCTGCTATCGCCAAGGATAGATATGCAGGCAGATCTCCAAGCAAGGGCAACAGGGCAAGCTGCATGATCGGAAGGACTAGCAAAGACAACACAAGCAGTTGCCGAAGTCGCGGATAGGGGGAGAACAGTTCTGTCACCGATTCTCGTCCGCCGTTGGTCGTGACAGATAGCCCCGGGTCCGGCACGACCACCACACGTAGTCCAGCAGGATGCTTGGCAACCTCCAGTGGACCATGGAATGCACACAAGCGCTGATCATTCGCTGCAAGGGCGACCACAGTGCCAGGTGCATGAGCCAGCTGTGCGGATGCCACCTTGAGCGCTGCAGAAAACCTAGATGCAACAAGGGGGCAAGCTCGGGATGTAGGCCGAGAAGGAGGGGCACCGAGTCGCGTCCGTAGGCTGACATGGTGTTACTCATCTCGTCGAAAGAGCGAACATCGTGATGTAGACTGCGCGCCTGGGGCAGATAATGGACGCCGACGTCCTGCAGGTGGAGACGGTATCCCAGTTCCAGATCCTCTCCTCCATAGGTCACAAAGGATTCATCAAATCCGCCAGTCACCGCAAGAGCTGCTCGCGGTACGGATGAGTTGCCTGTGACAAAACACTTGAAGGGAACAGGGCCGGCTCCATATCGACTCACACCACGACTGTGCACGTAGCGGGTCATTGCGTCAACGCGAATGTCGGATCCGAAACGGATATCGCCCACGGCGATCGTGTGGGTGTGCCGTTGGTGGAATTCAGCGTGGGCTTGAAGGAAACCTGGCAGAACGGTCATATCACCGTCGAGAAAGATGACGACATCTCCGTCTGCTTGTTGCAGGCCCTTATTGCGGGCAGCGGCGCGCCCACGATTGGTCTCGAGACGTAGCAACTTCAATGGCCAGCGGCCACTGAGGCCTGCAAACTTCGACGCGTCGTACTCGGGGCTTCCGTCATCGACAACGACGATCTGGGCCGTGCCGGCAAATGCATCATCCTGCGCCAGACTTCGTATGGCATTGCACAAGAGTTCTGGTGCACGATAACTGGGGATGATGACGGAGAGATCGACCATGAGGAGGCGTTACAGTTGCGCGTAGAGTTCGACAAGCCCCTGCGACTCAATCTCCCAGCAATTCTGCCGTGCCGCGAAGAGTGCGGCCGCAGCCAGTTCGTCACGACGCTCAGGATCGGTGAGGAGCTGGTTGATCCCCGCTCCCATTGCCTCCGGATGCAAAGGGTCAACGACAATGCCCGCCTCTGTCTCTTCGATGACGCGTCGGATCTCTGGCGTATCACCGCCCACTACGGGGAGCCCAGCCATCATGTATTCGAAAAGTTTGTTTGGCATGGACCACGCGAAACTGCGGCCCGCTGGTTTGATGATACACAGACCAATGTCGGCGCTGCACGTAACTTCGTGCAGCGCCTGAAATGGAACTCTCGGCAGGAAATGCACGCGATCCTGCAAACCGAGTCGACTGGTAAGATCCCTCAATTCCTGTTCCGTGGGGCCACTTCCCAACAAGGCCAGATGAGCCGCTTCGTCGACATGTTGCATCGCCGTAATCTGCTCCGCCAAGCCATTGTTCGTGAGAAAGCCGCCTTGGTAAAGGGCCAGTGGCGCGGCGGTCGGGATACCGAGTCGCTGTCGTAGGTAACTGCTGGCAACGGGTTTCCGATAGGGTGGGACATTGCGCAGAACCACGGGTGCTTGATCAAGGTTGTACGTCTGCTGCAGTTGTGTGGAGATGGACGGGGCCACGGTGATCACCCTGTGCGCTCGCTTGATCAGTCGGCCTTCGATCAACCGCCAGGAAAATGCGATCGCAGGCCGGTGCACGAGAGACGATTGTTCACAGAACAGTTCGTGGGAGTCATAGACGAGGGCTGCATCATTCCGACGCGCCGCACGACATGCTGGCCACAAGGCGTCCAGGTCATGCGCATGATAGACATCTGCCCGCTCCTGGGATGCCAACTTTGTCGCTTGCTGCCAGAATCTCGGATACAGGACACGAAGGGACTGGGTCCGATCTATATCAATCAGACGAACATCAATATCCTGCCATGCAGGTGGCAGGGATTCGTCGCCGAAGCGAGTGGAAACGACGGTGACGTCGTGTCCCGATTTCTGCAGGGTGCAGACCTCACGGTACACCCGGAAATCGTAGGGTAGGTCGGTGAAAACGACCATGCAGATTTTCATCTGAAGAGTCCGGTCGCGAATCGATGGCAGGAAACCTCGGGAGCATGCCACCACTCTTGGAAGAAGCCACTCAAAGAGGGATCTGCCCCAGAACGTGAACAGCCCGGCCAGAGACCGGGCTGTATGTACCTGCTCTGGAGCAGGCCACTGGAAAAAAGTGAGTGTGACGACCCTGGGGTGCAGGTGCCATCCGCGTCCACGACCTTCTCACGAGGCGAAGTGGAGAGGTTCGGGAGACGAAGATCGCGGCGGACCCGAGGGGGTGAGCCTGGCGATGGACGGCCGACTGACCTAGATCAGTCATTCAAGCAGGCCGCCACACTCAAAAACCTTGTCAAACGCCTGTAATTACAGATAGTTACGATATGCCAATATGATCATCATCCAGCCCTCGATGACCAAGGCCAATGTAACATGGGCGGGCGAAAAAAGTCAAGAAATGGGGCCTCTCACACCGGGGGCCGAGGACGGGACCTACGGGATAGCCTGCGCCGCCTGCTGAGGATCCGGTGCAGGCGCGAGGCGGGTACGCTCCCGCTCGTCCAGGACCTGCATCACTTTGCCGCGAACGAATGGGTTGCGGTCGCGTAGCGCCGAAATCAAGTACTTGTTGGCAAGCTCCGAATCCATCTGCCCAAGGACCTCCACAACCTGAAGTCGCAAGCCAGGATCGGTATCCTTCAGCGCACTACCCAGAACCACCGCCACTTCCTGGCGCGTCCCCTTGTCAGGACCCATTGCCAGAAGACCGAGAAGCTGTACCGCCTCAGCTCGCAGCGTCACGTCACCATCCCTGAGCGCACGAATCAGAACCTGAGTCGTCGTCACCTTGGGTTCAGCACCCAGAATGGGTAGGTAGCGGATCGGAGGCACTGTTCGCAGCCCACAGCCACCAAGCAGGAGTGCAGCCAACAGGGCTGCCGTCGTCAAGCGTGACGGCAATCGGTAGGGGAGGAATTTGGGGGTCTGCATCATACTACTCTGTATCGGTCGATACGGCGGACTCTACACATCAGAGTGCTACACCAAATCGAATCGCAAGCAATTTTGCGGAGCATGCTCCCTGAAAAACCTTCAGGGCGCAGAGGGCAGGGAATACTCGCCCTCTGCCACGGCTTCTTCTAGTGCCTGTCTAAACAGCGGGTCGAGGTGGCTCGTCACCTTCCACCCATCCGGGTCACGGTAGAAGTAGAAGAAGGGACTCTCACCTGCTGCCAACGTTGTTTCGTCGAATTGCAGAAAACCCAAGGTGTGATTGATGATTCTCTCTTGGGCAATCTGAAGGCGATGAACTGATTGCAGGCGCCCGGGTCGTTGGCGGCTCCACTCTGCAAGCCACTTGTCGAGATCGTTGTCCCAGGAGTGTTCGCGGTAGCCGCGGCTGAAGCAAGCCCAAACGCGTTCAGGCTCGTCATCGACGACTGCCTGCGAGTAGGTGCGGTAGGTCCCGGCAAGTGATTGATAGGGTTGGGCATCATCACTACAACCCCACAGGAGCAATCCCAGCACAGAGAGCAGGACCCTCGCCGAGACATCTCTGCGCAGCCTCAGAATGTTATGATCCCGAACTCTTGACGCGCTCGATCTCATCGCGAATCTGGGCAGCTTCCTCGTATTCCTCGCAGATCACCGCTTGTTCAAGACGGTGTTCCAAATCAGCCAGAGGGTCAGGTATCTGGGGTGAACTCATCTGGGCAGGATCAGGCAACGCCAGCGATTCCTGTTCACGCCGCTGGCCAAGAATCTGCGGTTCAAGTTCGTAGAATTTCGAGATGGCCTCCTCGACGCCATCGCCCTGTGACGCGCGGATGCCGGCCTGATCCAGTAACTCGGCACTCACGAAAATGCTGGCTTGTGAGCGCAAGGCCAGGGCCACACCATCCGAGGGTCGGCAATCGACCTCACGCAAGCGGCCATCGCTTTCGACCACAGCTGCGGCGTGAAAGACCTGACCCTCTACCGAGTGGATGACGACCCGTCTCACGGGTACGTGCAACTCTTCCATCAGCGTCGCAAACAGATCGTAGGATATCGGCCGCAATGGTTTCTCACCACCCAGATGCATCTGAATCGCGGCGGCCTCGAATTCGCCAACGGCGACGGGCAACAACCGTGGTGCAGAGCTGTCTTTTTCACACAACCACATCAAAGGTTTTTCAGCACGCATATAGGGGCTCACCTTGACCACCGCCATCTCGACCAAGGCTCTGCGTTTGCGTGAACTAGATGTTGGATTCATATAGGTATCGTTCTGTCATCCGAATCTGCTGGACCCGGTTTGTTAGTCGTTGAGGGTCGCCAGGCGGTCGCGAAGACGAGCCGCCTCCTCGTATGCTTCCTCAGCCACAGCCTGTCGTAGACGCTTTTCCAGCATCTGTGTTTCCGTCAAATCCTGCTGCGCATCGGCGAGTAATTCTTCCATCGACACGCTGCCTTCAGATGGCTCTGTGAGTTCGAGAAGATCGTTGCCATTGGCTTCGTCCTCTTCGTCCCAATCGGACTCGTCTTCTTCCAAGACGGCCTCCGCCGCGAAGATCGGCGCTTGCCAACGCAATGCCAGGGCGATCGCATCTGAGGGCCTCGAATCAACAACTCGGTCGTCACCATCCGATCCGGTCACATGAATCTCAGCGTAGTAGATGCCGTCCTGGAGATCCGTGATGGCTACGTGCTGAATCTGTGCACCCGCCTCACGTAGCAGCCCCACAGCCATATCGTAGCTCAGGGGCCTGGGAGATTCCTGCTGCTTATGCCCCAAGGCAATGGCTCGAGCCTCGGAAGGTCCGATCACGATATGCAAGCTCGACTCACCCTGCTTGGCACGCAACACGACGCGATGGTATGCGCGCGATGAGACCTGAACACGATGAACTTCCATCTCTACCACGAATTCATTACCTCACGCTTGGTCATTTAACTGAATATAGCTGGCCACAGAAAGCTCTGTCAATCAGCACATAAAACGCTCATAACAAACAGTAAAACAACATGTTACATCTACTATTCTGGTTTTGTTTCCAACAATTCGTCCAGCTGCTGTGACATCTCTACATCACGTGCACGCAAATGCATTACATAGACGAATAAGACCGCAAAAAAAACCGAATAAGCTGTCGCCAAGTAACCAAGACCCGCTTCCATTTCCAACTAGGCCCCTTTCCGGTGCCGAGTGCCGACCAAACAAGTCACGGAGCGATGCGCCTCCGTTGATGAATCAATTGCACCAACTTTGCCGCATTGCCGAGCTGACTCAAGCGTAGCCGCAACAGATAGCCAAACAACAATGCGAAGGCGATATAGGAAACATACTTCGTTGTCGCCATCGCGGGGTCGAGGTCTACACTTGGCGGGTGCAGTTGCTGGTCGGCTGCCCACAGATTGATTGAGTAGCGGACAAAAGGAACCATGACAAAAGCAAAGATGCCGACGACAGCTGCAAACCGTTGTGTTCGCTCTCCCGGCTCGCCATAGGAACGGACCATCAAATAAGCGACGTAGATGGTGAAGGTGATCATCATCGTCGTCAAGCGCGGCTCCCAGCGCCAGAACACACCCCAGATCGGTCGTGCCCACAAGGGGCCCGAAATCAACACAAAAAGGGAAAACAGCACACCGAGTTCGGCGGCGGCCAATCCGAGCCTATCCCACCGGTCGTGCCGTGTTCGCAGGTAACCGACACTGCCAACAAAAACAAGGAAGTACGACAGACCTGCGCTGATCGCCGCAGACACATGAAAATAAAAGATGCGCTGTACGAGACCCATCTGCCGTTCTGTCGGTGCGTAGACGAATACTGCCCACAATGCGCCGACCACTGCCAGTAAGGTCAGTACACCATGTACACGCCACACAATGGAATCTCTCAATTAGACCTACTCTTCGATGACGAAGTCGAACAGCATCAGGGACAGGGTGGTGAACACGACCCCGTACACACCCAACATGGTCACGTGGGTCGTCAACTGCTCTGGCCACCACAAGCCCGATCGACCGGGCGCGGCACCTTCGAGAATCAGAGCCGTCGCACCAACGCAAGAAATCAATGCTGGAATCAGAACGGGAAGCACTAACAAAGGCAGGAAAAACTCACGCAATCGAGAATGCCCCGCCATTGCTGCGAACAAGGTTCCCACAGACGCGACACAGACGGAACCTAGCAAGAACACGACGGGCAAACTCAGCAGATACCAACCGGGTGTTAGGTTAAAGAACAGCCCAAAAAGCGGCAAGGTGATCGTCTCGACGAGCAGGAGAAAGACCAGATTTCCGATCATCTTAGCCAGATAGAGAGAGGCCTTCGGGATGGGAGCGACCAACAATGCGTCGAGGCAATCGTTGGTGGTTTCGGCGGCGAATGTTCGCTGCAATCCAAACAAAGAAGCGAAGACGAAGGACGACCAAAGCACGCCGGCACCGATCTCCCAAAGGGCAGCGCCACCCAACTCGAAGCCGAAGTTGTAAACCAGTAAAACGAGTAGGACGAAAAACACCATGGGACTCAGGCGCTCTTTGGAACGCCACTCAGAAACGAGGTCCTTGCGCAGCAGTGCCCCTGTGTGGCTAGCAAGTGATGGCATTCTCAGCTCTCCAGATACTGATCGCACAACCGCTGCAATCCGTCGCCATCACCGCCGTGCCAAGGCTGCTCATGCACCACCCGGCCGCGGCGCAACAACACGACGCGCGTCGCGATGTGTGCGGCCTCTGGCACATTGTGCGTCACCAGTACGGACATGCTGCCAGGTCTTTGAGCTCGCTGTGCCAGTTCCTCACCCAACTGGCTGCTCGCCCTGCGATCGAGTCCGGTAAAGGGCTCGTCCAGAAGCAGTAATTTGGGTTCGTGCAGGGTCGCTCGTGCCAGCGCCAGCCGTTGCTTCATTCCACGAGAATATCCACCCACTGGCAGGCGGGCGTGTGGCCCAAGCCCGACCCTCTGCAGGCGTTCTCCAATGTCAACCTCCAGCCCATACAGGCGGGCGAAGAAGGTCAGATTTTCGAGGGCCGTCAGCTCTTCGTACAAGAGGATCTGGTGTGAAAGCAAACCGATGTGCTGCCGAACTGCCTCGGACTGTCTCGGATCCTCGTCATCGATGACGACGCGGCCCGTCGAGGGTCCAGTCAATCCTGTCAGCAATCGCAACAAGGTTGATTTTCCCGCCCCATTGGCTCCAGCCAACAGTACGTGCTCCCCATCGCACAACCGCAGATCGACACCATCCAAGGCGATGGTAGGACCAAAGGTCTTGGTTACTTCCTCGAACCGAACTTCCATCGATTCGCCCAGCCTATGACTTGGGGAGATGTCGGTAGATTTCGCGAGCCTGCTGCATCAGCGTCTGAAACTTGCGCTCCAGTTCAATGGCAGCCTCGCCCTGCGCCTGCGCGCGTTCCTGCTGGACTTGTGCCAATTGCTGCAGGATGTGCTGACGCTCCGACCTGGCCTGCGAAGAGTCGGCGTCGACTTTGGCCAACGGGATTCGGGCCAGGGCCACAGGTCGGCCTACGACAGCCAACAAGCCCGTGATGATGGCGGGAACCAGTGCCAGCAGCACCCATTTGAGCGCCCATCGTATGGGCTGAGAGAAGGGCAACTCGATGACTAGACGTTGGCCGACGGGCAGGTCCTGCGCTCGATAGTGCCGATACTGTTGCCCATGCAGATCAACGACACCATGGTCGTGAAAAGGGGTTCCCAGTTCGACGCTTACGGGCTGGACAAAAAAGTCCAGGCTCTGTGTGGGGTACAGAATCTCGTGTACATAGGATCCATCAAACGACTCCGCAGGAACCTGAAACGTAAAGGCGACCTGGGACGACCCCGGTGGTAAAGACTGAGTATCGAACAACCGTGTTGCCGACAAGCGGATCAGTTCACCCGTGTGTGCGACCAGCCCCGTCATCGCCTCCGGGATCTGGAATTCCAGGCCTCGCTGGTGATCGCCAAACTGACGTCCGGCGTAGGTCTGACTACCCGAGTTGTTCGCTTGTACCAATTGCGCGACCTCCAACGTCTGGTCGCGCAGACCCAGGAAAATGTTGTGACTGGCAATCCGCAGATCCGTCACATTCCCACCTACATCGTAGACCTCGACGATGATCTCATCCTGCTCACCGACGACCAAAAGCGAGGATGGATAGGAGATGCCGCCGTATTCGGCACTGAGAGCAAATTGTGTCCCAGAGCGCAGAAAGGGCCCGGAAAACTCGAAGCGTCCGTCGTGACTAGAGACAGTACTGGCCATGGGCGACATGGCACCTTCTTCGGCGCCGATCAGAAAACCAATCTCCACGTCCGCTACAGGCTCTTGGGTTGTACCATGCAGGACATAGCCCTGGATCGAATCAGCACCCACAGAACCAGCCGCCCCTATCAACAGCAGGCCCACCAATACCCATCTACTCCAGGGGCTCGGGAACACGTTCAGGACACCGTGGCGAAGGCGCTGCCGCAATGAGCGCAAAACTTGTGGCTCCGTTGCCGTGCAGTGCCGCAGGCGGGACAGAAGTTGGCAGCAGCCGGTGCCGCACCCTCTTCTGGTGACTCTACCTGGACGGACCGCAGATCGGCGACAATTTGTGCATCGAGATCGGCATCCGCCGGGCCAGCCTCAAGGCCATCGAGTTGCTTGAGCGTCGTCAGCGCCTGCGCCTCCAGGTCGATTCGCAGTGTCTCAAAATCGGCATCTGATATCTTGCCCAGCGAATGATCAAAACTCAATTCACGCAGCGAGCTGTACAATTGCTCCTTTTGCTCCGTCAACTCAATCGTCGACCGCGCCTTGTTGGTAGGTCGAACCCAGGCGTGTTTTCTGGTCAGGATCGGATGGATGATGGCGATGAAAAATCCGCCGAGCAAAAGCAGACAAGCGATGGGTACGAGGATGGTTTCCAAATCAGTCTCTTCAGCTAGGTTGCCCACCAAGGGCAGGTTGCCAGCCCCCGGCGCGCACGGCATCGCGATCAAGTCGAGCCATGCGGCGATCCCGAGAATTGGGCCACATCGTCCAAAGCGAACTCAGTACCAGCAGGGCTGAACCCCACCACACGCAATTGACAAGGGGGTTGATGTAGATGTGAAATTTTGCAGACCGATCGTCCTCGCCGATGCCGACCATGATCACATAAAAGTCCTCAAGCCAACGTGAATAGATGGACACCTCGGTCGTGTTCTGCTCAGCCGTTTTATAGAAGTGGCGCTCTGGGATCAACGTCGCAAGGCGTTGATTTTCATATTGCAGCGTGATAGCAGCAGCGGCGACGGACTTGTTGGCATCCTCACCAAAGGCCAGGGCATCGAAGGTGACAGTGTAGTTGCCGACATGAGCGGATTCACCCCGCTCCAAGACAAGCTCTCGCTCGATCGTGAAGGCTTGTCCGGTGAAACCAACAAACAACAGGATCACGGAAAGATGGACCAGATACCCTCCATACCGACGTCGATTCTTGGACAACAGTCGAAAGAAGGCGAGGATGGCCCCCTCCCCCATCGTACGACGCCGTGCTCCAACACCTCGATAGAACTCCAGGCCGACGGAGCCAACGACAAATCCACACAGTGACAGGGACATGACCGCATAGAGGTCCCGCATTCCACCAAGAAGGAATCCGGCAGCGCAGACAGCGGTGACGACAGTGGGTACGATGAAATTGCGTCGCAAACCATCCGTTGATGTTCGCCGCCATGCGAACAGGGGGCCCGCACCGGTCAGGAACAACAGGACCAGTCCCATGGGCACGCTCACCTGATTAAAAAACGGCGCTCCGACGGTAATCTTGTCCCCCGTGAATGCTTCGGACAGCACCGGGAACATCGTCCCCCACAATACGGCAAACAATAGCGCCAGAAGGATCCAGTTGTTCAGCAGGAAGGCGGATTCGCGCGAGGTAAATGACTCGAGATGATGGTCAGCGTGCAGATCATCGAGGCGCGTAATCAACAGGGCAATGGAGCCGATGGCGATCAATAACAGAAAGACAACGAAGAACGTACCGATATTCGATTGCGCGAAGGCATGCACAGAAGAGACAATGCCGGATCGCGTCAGGAACGTGCCGAAAATCGTCATGCCAAAAGTGAAGAACAGCAAGACCATGTTCCACACCTTGAGCATACCCTTGCGCTCCTGAATCATGATGGAGTGTAGAAGAGCGGTTGCTGCCAACCAGGGCATCAGAGAAGCATTCTCTACAGGATCCCAGCCCCAGTATCCACCCCATCCCAACTCTACGTAGGCCCATTTGCCGCCCAGTAGCAGTCCGCCGCCCAGAAAGGTCCAGGGGATCAGTAGCCAGCGGCGCATGGCTCGTAGCCAGGTGTTGTCGAGCAGGCGAGAGGCCAAGGCCGCGATGCCAAAGGCGAAGGGCACGGCCATCCCAACCATCCCCGCATATAACAATGGCGGGTGGATGGCCATATACGGGTGTTGGAGGATCGGGTTCAGACCGCGTCCGTTGGCCGGTGTAAAGGGCAGACGCGTAAAAGGGTCAGCGGCGAAAATATTGAGTATGGCGAAGAAAAAGCAGCTCGCTGACAATACGGCCACGACATAAGGCATCAATTCTCGGTAGCGATGGCGGTTGAACAAGACAGCCGCCGCCGAGTAGATGGTCAGAACCCAGCCCCAGAACAGAATCGAGCCATTTTGGCCGCCCCATAACGAGGCAAGCACGTATTGAGCGGGCATCGCCAGATTCGTGTTCTCGGCGACATACTGAACCTGAAAATCCTTTGTGAAGATAGCGTACCAGAGACTCAGGGCAGCAACCGAGTACAGAGCGCAGACCGCCAACATTGCGTTTTCGCCCGAGCGAATCAGGCCTTCGTGATGTCGGTGAGCGCCCAGCAGAGAGACAATGGTGGCGTAACCGGCGGCTGCCAGCGCCAGGCACAGTGCAAAGTAGCCGACATCGACCATGGTAAGCAGATCCAGTTAGAAGATGGAGAAAGCTGCGGAGGTGGTTCAGGTACCCGTTGGTTCGGCCGTCTGGGTTGTGTTGTCGAGCGTCTCTATATGGTCTTCGTAGTTCTGTCCTTCGTACTTTGATGGACATTTCGCGAAGACGACTTCCGCATCGAAGCGGCTATCGGCAGAACTGAAGCGACCCTCGATCACGACTTGGGCGCGATCTTGAAACGTGTCTGGCAGGACTGCATTGCCTGTATAGCGAACGGCGATCTCGTTCACACCATCAGTAATCTGGAATTCCGGACGATGCCGATATTCATCCCACTGAATGGTTCCTGGAACCACGGTACAGCCGCCGAGCTGGATGCGACGATCCGTGACCTGTTCTGCTTCGACCAGTAGCACGTCGAGAGTCATGTGGCGAGACGATGATTGTCGCACGCCCATGATCAGAAGGGCGACAACGCCCAATGCGACGATGACGGATCCGATGGCAAACTGGCGTCTCATGACATCCTACCTGGAGAGGAGAGCGGGACCACACACCTGGCTGCGTCAGGTGAAAACTTACCACCCAGACTCACTACCTAACGTGCCGATTCCATCACAGGCGCGCAAATGAATATGGTGCGTTTGCCCTTGATGCGCGTGCATACCAGTTCGACAGCAGATGCGTCCGATTCAAAGCGACCAAGCTGCTTGCGCAAGACCTCGGGCTCGATGGGAAAGTGCCGTCGTCGGATAGACCCCGGTCGCCAGCCGTTGGATCGCAGCACTCGTTGCAGCCGAGTCAGTTGAAACGGGACTTGCTCCAGAACTCGGAAACATCGCGCCCAGGGAGTTGCCGTGATCTGGTCGCTACTGAGATAGGCAACCTCCTCTGCAATCAACCAGGCACCCAGTTGCATGGCGAGCTCGCCGATCAGATGTGAGCGCACAAGCGCAGGATCTGGATCATAGAGCACTGCCCCGATCGGCTGCAATGGCGGGCGCTGGATGTCGTCACTCGCAGAAGTCAGGCTGACGCTGCGGGCGACCTGTCCGTCTTCGATAATTCGTGTCGCTCGACGTCGGATACCATCCGATTCGCGGTTGAACCACAATACAGCCTCTCTGCACTGGCCCCGCCAGGACACATACTCGACCTCTTGACGGGATGGAAGCTGATCCAGATCGAGTGCCGGAGAGACCTTCACGGCCAGCAAAGAAAACTGCTCTTGCCATGACTCGATGAGTTGTAGGCTTGGTTCGTAGTCGGCACCTGAACGTACTCTGCGACTGCCCTGTCTACGTGCAGGGTCCACAACGGCCGCATTACCTGATACAGGTCCGTAGGTGGCATCGGCGGCAACGAGGTGGGCAGGAAAAGGCATGGACTCCACATTGGCCCGAGCCATGTGCAACCGTGCCAAATCGACGTCCACCCCAACACAGGGGCCACGTTCTGCCAGTGCCATCAGATCTCCACCAATCCCGCAGCACAGATCCACCACGAGAAGATGGCCAAATCTTGTGGCGCGATGCCGGGCAACGGCCAAACTACTGGCCATCTCAAAGCCGTCACTGTCGCCAAACAGTTGCGGCGCGAAATCACCGAATTTTGACCGCGCCCGCTCCCGCTGATCCCAGACATACAGAGCAGCTCGCAGATGCCCCGTCTCTACATCAGTTGTATGCTGCTGGATCTGCAGAGAAGACAGGCCCGTCGCCCGCTGTTCGCCGACGTTGTCCAGGATCCTCTGCCCTGTCGCACTGCGTAAGAAAATGACGGCACGCGGCGATAGGGGGTGCGCCGGCTCAGTACGTAAACTCAGAGCTGCAGCTGTTTCGGAAATGTGGTCACATTGCGGTATCCATCGGCCTCGATGATGACGAGGTCTTCAATGCGCACGCCCCCCAGACCCGCATAGTACAGGCCCGGTTCGACGGTCAGTGTCTGGTGCGCGGCAAGGATATCGGCACGACGACCAAGGGATGGCGCCTCGTGAATTTCGAGACCGACCCCATGACCGGTCCCATGGAAATAGCCCTGCATGCGCCCGTCGATTTCACCGCTACGATAGTTGGCATTCTCAAAGTGCTGCTGCACGCTGCGATGAATCTTTGCACCATCGGCTCCAGCACGTATCGCGGCCAGTGCCTCCAGCTGGGCGGCCAGGACCGTGTCGTAGAGTCGCTGCACCTCCTCTGAGACCTGACCGCGCACAAAAGTGCGGGTAATGTCGCCAAAGTAGCCGCTGTGATCGGCTCGCGGGAAGATGTCTATGATGATCGGCGCATGGGCCGGCAAGGGTCCGTGACCGGCTTGATGAGGATCGATGGCCTGTTCGCCACCGGCGACGATCGTATGGTGTCCGGTGCAATCGTGATCAAGCAGCACATGATGGATGGTGCGTCGCACGCGCTCGGAGGTAAGCGGACCGTCACCGAGCCACAGCTGATCGCCCTCGATCCGGGCCTGTGTGAGTGCGTCCACGGCGGCAGCCATGGAGGCCTCGGCAGCGGCCTGCGTCGACACGACGGCTTCAATCTGTTGGGGAGTCTTGATTGCACGCTCCGCAAACAATGGTTCGCCGGCGGCGCGAACGACAAAACCAGCATCCGAGAGTTGGTTGGCTGTTGCGACGGGAAAGTCGGCGGGAACCAGAAGATTCTGGAAACCGAGTTTGCGTAGCGCATTGTGCAAACTGCTGCCACGGGCTCCCTCTTCGGGCTCGAAGTCGGTAAGTGCTAACACATCACAACATGATTGATCCCGCGCACGGTCCAACTCAAGATCTTTGACCAGTACCCACGAGCGTTTCCCATCACACAGGTAGTGAAAGGGATCGGGCGCCATGAAATCAGTTGCCCAATACAGATCCGCGCTACGTTCGCTGGCGGCATAGAGTAATAGGGCATCGGTACCCTGCAGATCTATCGCAGGAATTCGTACTGCTTTACTCACGTCGTCCTCCGATTCTCATCGCGCGCACGTCAATCCCGCGCTCCTGATGCCAAAGCCAGAACAGAGCTGATTCTCCCCGTTTCAGATCTGAGACCAGGTGGACGAGGACATCCACTGAAGCGATGGTTGTTTGATCGATGTCCGTAATGATGTCATCGATCTTCATTCCTTTGCTGGCCGCAAGTCCGTCGGGATCCACGTCAACGATGACGACTGCCTGGCTTTCGTCTTCCAGTCCAAGTTGTTCGGCGATATCACCGGACAAGCCAAGATCAGCAGCGCGCTGGCCTACGGTGGCTACAGTAAGTCCAAGTACGTCGAGCCGACGCTCACCTCGTGACCAAAGTTGGTCTTCCGCCCGCTCACCCAGGGCCACGAGCAGGTGGCGAATACTGCCCTCACGTAGAAGTTCCAGATCCATGACCTCACCGGGATTTTTCCCATAGATCCGTGTTTGGACCTCGTTGGGCACATTCACAGGCTCGCCATCGACGGACAACAACACATCGTGTTGAAGCACCCCGGCTTCGTGCGCGGCAGTTTCTTCCACAACATCAGTGATCAGCACGCCGCGCGGCGGGTCTAAGTCGAGGCCCAACCGTCGCACATCAGCATCATCCACGGCGTCCATCTGAATGCCCAGATAGCCGCGAATGACACGGCCATGGGTCAACAGATCATCGACGGCCTCGCGCGCAAGGTCGATGGGCACGGCCAACCCATAGCCCATGTAGTATCCCGTCCGCGTCGAAATCGCTGTATTGATGCCAATGACCCTGCCCTGTAAATCAAGTAGCGGTCCACCAGAATTTCCCGGATTGATCACGGCGTTGGTCTGGATAAAGCTCTCAATTCCAAACTGTCCCGAAATGACATTTGCCCGCCGCCCCAAGGCACTCACGATTCCGTGCGTCAAAGTCGTACCCATGCCCAAGGGGTACCCGATGGCGACGACCCAGTCGCCGATTCGCAGCTGGCTCGACGTGCCCAGTCGTGCGACAGGTAGATTTTCAGCGTCCACCTTCAGAAGGGCGATATCAATCAGAGAATCGACGCCGACCACTTCGGCGGCGAGGCGCCGGCGATCTCGGAACACGACCTCAATCGTATCGGCATCGCGGATGACGTGGTAGTTGGATATGATGTACCCGTCGGAACTGATAATCACACCCGACCCCATCCCTGTGGGTGCAGGCACATCCTCAGGTGGCTGGATCCGCCGGTGCCACTGCGGCAGGCGAGGCTCCCAGTCACCGGACGTCTGGATCAGTACCACAGTCGGCGTCGCTATTTCGTGTACGGCACGGAAGGCATCGCTCAGCGCTTCCAATTGCGCGACGGCGAGACGCTGGGTCTCGGTGTCCAGATGCCCATCTGCGTCAGGTTGCGCCTCGCTGTTCAACACAGCCAGACCCGACACTGCCAGGACGAATAGCAAGAGCGAGCGAATGGATAGAAGTCTGTTCATTTCAGGCCGTACTCATCGAGTTTTCGATACAATGTGCGAACACCGATGCCCAACAACTGCGCCGCCTTGCGCCGATTCTGTCCCACCTGCACCAGGGCCCTCTCGATGGCCTCGCGTTCCATCTCCTTCAACGATGGCAGACCCGAAGGCTCTACGGGTGCCGCCGGGATGACCTGCTGCGAGTCGACAGAGCCAGAAGGTGTAAGGTCCATCTCGTGATCGACATGGTAGACGGGGCGCGGCGGGAAACTCCCCTCACTGCGATCACTCGTACCCCCTTCGACGACGCGTCGTAGTTCCGCGACTTCGCGTTTCAGATCCAAGAGAGCAAAATAGATCAATTCCCGTTCCGATTGGTCGGGGGTCTTACCCGTCACGACGGGCAGGTGACGCACTGTGGCAGGTGCACCTTCCAGATGCGGGATCAGATCCTGCGGTTGCACTAGGCCGCGGGGTCCTAGGAACACAAGTCGTTCTACCAAGTTCCGTAGTTCACGGACATTGCCGGGCCAATCGTAGTTGTTGAGCAGATCGAGTCCTGCAGGTGACAGCCCTGCGAACTGCGCAGAAGGGGCCGACTCCTTCAGTTGTTCGATATAATGATCCAGCAGGGGCGGGATGTCATCGCGTCGTTCGCGCAAGGGAGGTAAGTGTAGTTCAACGACCTTGAGTCGATAGTACAGATCACGCCGAAATTCACCGGCAGAGACTGCCTCAAGCAGGTCTCGATTGCTCGCCGCCAAAACGCGGACATCCACAGCAAAGGCTGCATCACCACCGACGCGAGTGACCTTGCGTTCCTCAAGGACGCGCAAGAGTCGGACCTGTGCTGAGAGGGCCATCTCGCCGATCTCATCCAAAAAGACGGTACCACCATCGGCCTGTTCGAAGATGCCACGGAACTGCGAACGCGCATCCGTGAAGGCACCTTTCTCGTGACCAAACAGTTCGTTTTCAAGCAGATTCTCGGGAATGGCGGCACAGTTGACCGCCTTGAAACTTCCCTTGGCACGGTCCGAATAGTGATGCAGTGCCTGCGCAACCACGTCCTTGCCACTGCCACTCTCGCCGGTGACCAACACCGTAACGGGTGTCGGTGCCACGAGCAGAATCTGCTCACGCAGCTGCTGGATTGTTTCAGACTGGCCCACAAGCCGTTCATGCAGAAAGCGACTGCGCTCAATGAGATCTCGGGCGACCTGATTCAGTTCCTCGGCGTTGAAGGGTCCCTCTAACACACGCTCCAGTGGGCTCCCACGGGAGGCCTTGTCCCAGGAGGCGGCGCCGTCGTCGGCGAGGACGATGATGGGAACTTCCCTCTTGAGGGCCAGTGTCTGTGCCAGGTCGGCAATCGTGCGTTCGGGCAAACGAAGATCGACGAGAACCAATTCGGCGCCTCGATCGAGCAGGGCGCTGAGATGATCTCCGTCTCGGACGTCGACAATTTCACGCTGTCGGGTGCGTAGAGCACCCGTTACGTCCGTGCGTACCTGAGGATTCTGCGTGACAAGGAGGAAGCGACTCTTAGGGGCCATAGCGATCAGTCGCTTTTGCGGTGCTCCTCGTGCACAATCGTGATGGAGCGTCCCTCGCAGGTAATGTATCCCTGATTCTCCAGACGCTTAAGGACACGCGACACGGTTTCCCTTGTGGTCCCTGACATGTTGGCAATCTGCTGATGGGTAGGTCGGGACTTCAACAACACACCCTTCTGGGTTGCGCCGCCCTGCTCTTCGGCCAGTTGCAGAAGCGTTTCGGAGATTCGACTGGTCACGTCGAGCAAGGCCAGTCCTTCGATCTTTCTATCTGTTTTGCGCAAACGGGAGGCTAACTCAGACAACAAGCCGACGGCGATCTGCGGCACCTTGTAGACCAGCTGGAGAAAGTCGGAGCGGCGCAACATGTACAACTCGGTGTTTTGTGTCGCCACAACATTGGCCGAGCGTGGCTTACCATCGAGCAGAGACAACTCACCAAAAACGGCGCCTGTACCGAGCAGAGACAGGATCACCTCGCGGCCGTCTTCACTGACAATGCTCACCTTCACCTGGCCCTGGGAGATGATGAACAGGGCGTCGCCCTCCTCTTCGGCGAGGATGATCACTTGATCCTTGTCGAAGTGCCTGGTGATGGTGACCGGGGCGATCGCTTCCAACTGCTCGTCGTCGAGTCCCTCGAATAAGGGGACTTGTCGTAACAGGGAGATGTCCATGATTCTTAGTCTCGCTTAAAGGTCGCTGCTAGGGTGCGACGTACAGCGCGTCGATTCGCTCCTGCGCAAGGCGACCGAATTCACTGCTGGCGCCTGCGGTACGAATAATCTTGTCATAGACACTACGAGCCTGCGACGGCTCGCCCAGTTCTTCATAACAACGGGCACGACGAAAGTCGGCAGAAATGATCCAGTTTGTTGAAGCTTCTTTGCCGTGATAACTGACCTCGTAGTACGTCTGAATGGCGCGACGATAGTCACCACGTTTCTCATAGGCTCTGCCAATATGGTATCTGGCTTCCGCCGCGTCATTTCCTTCGGCCCATTCCAGAACCAGATTCAGATAGTCAATCGCTTCATGATGCCGACCGGTCTCTTCATAGATAATCCCTACGGCCAATTCCGCGCTGCGCCGCTTTGGGTGCTGTGGAAACTGTGCCAATAGTCGTTTGGCAATTCGTAGCGACTCGTCCGACTCTGTCAGTTTCTCATAGCACTGGAACAGTTTCCAGATCGCTTCCTGTCGTTGCGCCGCCGACGATTGTGTCCCATCCAATACGTCTCGATAGGCACCGGCTGCCGGTCGATAGCTGCCCAAGGCGGAGTGGAAGTCACCCAGTCGAAGTCTCACACTGGGGGCAAAAGGACTGGTGCTGTGGGCATCGAGGAAATCACCCTGCATCTTTACGGCACGTTTGGCACCTTCCTCACTGGGTGCAGCTCGCATTTGCTGCCAGCGTGTGGTGGCAGCGTAGTACGCGGCTGCGCCACCGGGATCTGCGACGGTACGCGCCAGTTCAAGTGCCACGGCAGAGCCCAATCCGTCAGGAGAAAGCTCTGTGCTGGCAGCATGGGTTCCCAGTTTTTCGAACAGATCGAATGCCTTGTCGTACTGCTTCGCTACCAGCAACCCTCGACCCTCGTAGAGCTGGAAGAGGAAGGCCCAAGGTTGTTGATCCTTGCCAAAGCGCTTGCGGAATCTGTCACGGGCCTTTTTCGCTTCCGCCACGCGGCCCTGTTCATAAACAGACAACACCCATCGACCAACGAGGGGGGCTTCGGCGTCCTCAACAAGCGGGCTGTACGCCTGGGCGGCAGCACCATAATCGCCGGTGGCGAAGAGCAGGTCGGCGACCAGAAGACTCGCCGCCGCATGCAGAGTCCCCACGCTGCTCACCTGCCGGTAGGCGTCAATGGCCTCATCCGTGCGGCCCAACCGTGACAAGGCATCACCGCGGCTGATATGGACACTGTCGGCGCCCGTGATCCCCTCATCTAATAGACGATCGTAGACGCTGAGACTCAGCTCGAATTGCCCTGCCAAATCATGGGCCCGGGCCAGCCTGCGGCGCAGAGAACCATCTGCGTCGCTTGAGGGGTCCGATTCGCTTAGTCGCGCAAATGATTCGATCGCCCGCTGATGTTCTCCAAGTTCCAGGTAGATGTCAGCCAGCTGTTCCTGTGCGCGTCGTTGGCCCTCGAAGGCGGGGAAGGCTAACAGCAACTCACCCAGACGTGACGCCGCTTCGACAGCACGACCCGCTTTGTGCAGGGCGTCACTCAAGACGGCCAGGACCTGTGGCTGCAACCCAGATCCAGGGATGTCCTCCAGCAGGGACGTCAATGAGTCGATGGCACCCTCCGCGTTGCCGCCGTCAAGAGCGGCAACGGCAAGGCCGAATCGGGCTCGTTCGGCCAAGGGGTGCTGGGCACCATCGGCAAGCAAGGTCTGATATGCTTCCATGGCGGCGGCGCGTAGTGTGTCATGTGTTACGGATGCTTTGCGGCGGGCGTCACCAAGCAGAAGGAGTGCACGCAATCGAGATTCAACGGCAGCGGGGTCATTCGCCGCTGCCTCGAGAACCTGGGTATAGCCTTCTTCTTCTATGTGGTAGCGCGCCGAATCACTCGCCGCTTCCGCTGCGGCGCGTTCCACCTGGCGCAGCTGAGCCAGTCGCGACCACCGCGACGTCTCAACAGAGCCAGCTAGAATACGGTCTTCCTGCAGGGCGACACCGCGCAATGAGTCGGCTTTTGTCTCCTCGCCCTCCAGTTGCCGTTGGCGAGCAAGACGATAGAGACAGTCTGCCAGATAAAACTGCGCCTCAGGTGTGTCGGCATCGCCAGGATAGGCAGAGACATAGGTCTCCCAGGCGCGCACGGCATTCTGGAAGTCCTGATGGTGTCGAAGTGCCGATGCCAGATCGAAGCGCACCTGACGCCGCGACGTCCCGGCGAGTTCGTCGAACCAGGCCTGCTGCACGGCACGTGACAATCCCTCCGCATCGCGCACCATGAAGTCACTCAGATACTCAACCCGATTGCGTACCTGTAGCGATCGTCGATGGCCGGGAAATCTTTCGAGGAAATTCACAAATTCGCGAACAGCCAGTCGCCGCTCCCCTGCCCCTTCATAGGCTGTGGCCAATCCGTATTGACCTTCTGCCTGCAAGCCACTGGCACGACTCAGGTCCCCAAACAGGGCGACCGCTTCGTCATGATAGCCACTGGCCCCGTACACCTCCGCCAATTGCAGACGAGCGCGATCTTGCTCGGCAGCTGACTCAGGGAATGCAGGACCGTGGCGTTCGGCCTCATCCAGATATCTGCGCAACCACGAAATGGCTCTGGCAAGATCACCTTGCCGCCGATACAATGCACCGAGCTCGCGCAATGCGGCGGCGCTGGCTGCGGCGGGAGCCGCGTCTGAGGGGCTCACCAATTGAAACAGTTCGCTCACAGCTGCACCGACCTGGTGCAGCCATCCCAGACTCACAGCCATGCCGAGACGAACATCCTCGCGTATGGGGAGCGCCGACTCCTGCGTCATCAAGTCGCGATAGAGGGTCAGCGCCTTGTCATGTTTGCCAGCTGCCTGCAGGGCATCCGCCTGACCCAGTTTGGCTTGAGACTGCATCGCCGGATTGGAGGCAGAGGTCACAGCTTGCCCATACGCGGATTCAGCCTGGTCGTATTGCCCGCGTACCATATAGTGGGCGGCGATGTCCAATCGCGAGCTGTCTGCATGCACACTGCTGGCGAAGGAAGTGCGCAATTGCTTGAAGCGCTCCAGCGCCGGGCCCGAACGCCCCAAAAACAATTCGAGACGACCGGCCAGAAGAAGCGCATCACGTGCCTCCTCGCTAGCGGGCGAATTCGCCGAAATCTCAGCGAGCAATTCACGTGCAGCGACAGGATCACCTGAGGCAAAGGTCAACTGCGCCAAACGGTAGCGTCCGCGACGAGCAGCTGCATGACCGTCATAGGCACTGAGTAATTTGCCATACGCGCGCAGCCCGTTGGTCAGATCTCCTGCGCGTACGAAGTTGGTCGCCGCCGAGAGCAGCGATTCGGCAGCAAACTCGCTTTCGCTATACAGCCGCTGTACCTCTTCGTACACCGAACCAGCCTTAGACAATTCGCCCAGTGCCTCATAACAGGCGGCCTGCTCTCTACGTGCCTTGGCGGCTTCAAGATGATTTGGATGAGTTTCGTAGAAATTTCGATAGGCTACGACGGCTTCTTCGCAACGGCTGCTGCGCCCATACGATTGGGCCAGCATGAGACGCGCATCAGCCAGTTGAGGATCCGCGGGGTGGTTGCGGATGAAGTCACCGAACAATTGTGCTGCCGTTGCGTAATCGCCGGCATCGCGAAACAGGTTTCGCGCGAGGCTGAATTCATCCTCCGCGTCGGCAAACACACCAGCCGGCCTCGTGCAAGAAAGGCTGAGCAAGAGCAGCAATAGGCGCGTTGATCGATTCAAGACGGTTCCAGGAGACAATGAGCGACGATGGGAAGCAGAGACGATGGGAAGCAGAGAAGATGGGAAGCAGAGAAGATGAGTGCCAAATCGACACTACACAGACCCAGATAGATATAAGCCCCCAGGCAGGTCTCCACCGGTGCGGCATCAGAGGCTGGCTCAGGTTATATTGACGCGAGCGAGTCGAGTATACGGGGCACCCGAATAGAGGTCAAGACGTGACAGCGCAATCACTTACGAACAAATGAACAGCTTGCATGAAGTGGCACGGGCCAAGCTAAATCTGGGTCTGAAGGTCACGGGACGCCGTGAAGATGGATTCCACAATCTGATCAGTTTGTTCCAGACGGTGGATCTTTGCGACGAGCTGACTCTGACGTTGAGTGCGAAACTGTCACTTCATTGCGACAACCAGGCCTTGCCCAATCAACTGGACAATCTTGCGTGGAAAGCTGCGGATCTCTTCTTACGTGAAGTGGGTGGTCGTCCTGTTCATATCGATCTGGTGAAACGGATTCCCATGGGCGCCGGACTGGGTGGGGGCAGTGCCGATGCTGCTGCTGTGCTGCGCGGCCTGAATCGGCTCGCTTCGCGCCCTGTGTCGCTGCAGCAACTGCAGATGCTGGGGGCTCAACTCGGCTCTGATGTCCCCTTCGCTCTGCAAGGGGGAACAGCCTGGGTCGAAGGTCGTGGCGAGCTTCTGACACCTGTCCCTTGGGATGCGGAGGGTCTGGACTTGCACTATCTGCTCGTGGATCCCGGTATTGAGGTAAATACGGCCTGGGCCTACGCACAGCTCGCTATCGGTATCTCTAGACAAAACAGTGGGTTGTCGACTTCGGATTCGTACCTTACTTTCTTCAATTCTGCACGCGGCGGGCGCGTCCCGGTACGCAGGCTGCTGGAGGTCATCGATAACGACTTTCAGCCTGTCGTCGAACGAGCCAAACCCATCGTCGCACGTGCCAGCCAAGCGCTGGCTGCCTTGACGCCTTTGGCTCGTTCCATGACTGGGAGCGGATCAGTCGTCTTCGGTATCTACGTCGACCGGATCGCCGCGCGCCACGCAGCCGAACAGCTGCGCCGGCTTGGTTATCCGGTTTTTCTTTGTACGCCGGTGCCGGAACCGGTCAGCACTGGTCAAAGCTGCGGCGAATGAGTCAGTTGCCCGGTCGTTCAATTGGTAGGACAGCGGATTTTGGGTCCGCCTATCGAGGTTCAAGTCCTCGCCGGGCAGCCAACTGCAAACCACGGCAGATCATGCCGAACTACGTAGGGAGAAAAGACAGGCCATGGCGGTAAGCCTGAAGATCTATCAACGCGAGACCATCGAGCTCGATGTCGAGAAGCGCGAAGAACGTGGCAAGGGGCCTGTGGGTCGACTGCGACGTGAGCAAGGCATGCTTCCCGGTGTCATCTACGGGCATCACCAGGACCCCTCTGTTTTCAAGGTCGAAGCGCTGCGCCTCGAGCGCGCGATGTCCGGGGGCGGACGCAATGCCATTTTCGTGCTCGCCGGAGACGGTGGTGGCGAACGGGCAGTCGTCCGTGATGTCCAATACCACAAGGTGAGGGGCGACATTGTGCATGTCGATTTCTTGCGGATCAATCCCGAAGAAGAAATTAGCTCGACAGTGCCTTTGAATACTGTGGGCACCCCTGTTGGTGTCAGCGTTAGTGGCGGCGCTCTGCAGCACAGTGTCACCAACGTGGATATGACATGCATCGCTGCTGAGATGCCGTCCCAGGTCGAGATTGATATTACAGACCTGGAGATCGGCGACAGCATTCACGTGAGTGACCTTCTTGAAACGGAAAGCCGGATCACAACGGATCCGGGTGTGACCATAGTCAGCGTCCTGCAGCCGCGTCTGACCGTAGACGAAGAGGCCGATGCCGAGGCAGATGAACTCGGCGATGACGCCGTTGCAGAGGCGGATGCTGCCGAAGAGGGCGGTGAGGCCACCGAAGATGGCGACGACGAGTAGTCGTCGATCGACGTGCGCATCGTCGTTGGTCTGGGCAATCCAGGTGCCCGCTACGAGCTGACGCGTCACAACATCGGATTTCTCGTCGTTGAGCAGCTTGCGGCTGGCACCGAGTGGGAAAGTACCACCAACGCTCTGGTTGCAGACTGTCGCTTGAGCGACACAGAGCAAGAAGTGCTGTTGGTCAAGCCGCAGACGTTTATGAATGGCAGTGGCGAGGTATTTGAGCCACTACGAACACAGACTGATGTCGAGCCCGACAACATACTTGTCGTGTTTGATGATTTTCTCCTCGACTTTGGCCGTTTGCGGCTCCGTCGGGGTGGCACCGACGGCGGCCACAATGGCTTGGCGTCGGTCCTCCAGCATCTGGAAACTGAAAACGTACCGAGACTTCGTCTCGGCGTGGGCCCGGTTCCCGAAGATGTGGATGATATAGACTACGTGCTGACTCGTTTTGCACCATCGGACGACATAGACGAGTTGGTACATCGCGGTTGCGCTGCCACGGCTTGCTGGGTATCGGCAGGTGCGGAGGCAGCGATGAATCAGTTTAATGGTTGCCTGCCCTTGTCGCCCAGGGTGGGACACACATCATGACCTGTTCGCGAAACAGGGTTACAGGGGGGTAATTGCTCCTATGGAAGTGTGGACGACAGCGGCCCCATATCTGGGTGTCGCCGGCCTGATCGTCGCTTTCGTTATATACGGTCGAATCAAGGGTGCCGACGCCGGTTCGCCAGAGATCCAGGAGATTTCTGACGCAATCCACGAAGGCGCGATGGCTTTTCTCAAGCGCGAATACAGCATTCTGTTGATTTTCATCGCTGTTGTCTTCGTCGCTCTCCTGCTCGGCGTCGATCAGGGCACGGCGATCGCCTTCCTCGCAGGAGCCGGCTGCTCAATTGTCGCCGGTTTCTCTGGCATGAAGGCAGCGACACGTGCCAATGGGCGCACTGCGCAAGCGGCCAGCACACAAGGACAGGGCGCGGCTCTGTCTCTCGCATTTTCTGGTGGTGCTGTCATGGGCCTGGCCGTGGCCAGTCTCGGCATGCTGGGCATCGGCGCTCTGGCTCAGGCCTACGGCATCTGGGATAACCCAGCTAACGCAAAACTCATCAATGGCTTCGCCATGGGTGCTTCGTCCATCGCGCTGTTTGCAAGAGTCGGTGGCGGCATTTTCACCAAGGCAGCCGATGTTGGCGCGGATCTGGTCGGCAAGATCGAGCAGAACATCCCAGAAGATGACCCTCGCAACCCTGCGGTGATCGCCGACAATGTTGGTGACAACGTCGGCGATGTGGCCGGTATGGGTGCTGATATCTTCGAGTCGTATGTCGGCTCTGTGATCGCGACAATCGCTATCGCTGCTACATCATCCGCTGCCTTCCTCGCAACCCTCGCACCGAATCTGGGCGGCGACGAAGCACGTGTGGCAGCTATGGCCTTTCCGCTGCTGGTCATTATGGTCGGTCTCATCGCCTCCTTGATCGGGGTGATCGCCGTTCGACTCATGCAGAACAGTGATCCCGGTGCCGCACTTCGCTACTCCACCTTTCTATCCGCGGCAGTCATGCTGGTTGGCGCATGGTGGGTTGGTTGCCAGCTGGGTCTGGGGGACGGTCCATTTTACGCCGTCCTGTTCGGGTCTCTCGTTGGCATCGTCATAGGTCTGCTGACGGAGTATTACACGGCAGGCAAGCCGATGCGAGAGATCGCTGAGGCGTCCAAGACAGGCACTGCGACAAACATTATCAGTGGTCTTGCCGTCGGCATGGAATCAACAGCCTTGCCTGTGATCGGCATCGTCACCGCCATTGGACTCGGCTACCATTTCGCCGGTCTCTACGGCATCGGCATCAGTGCTGTGGGCATGCTCGCCACGGTCGGTGTCACGATGGCAGTCGACGCCTACGGGCCCATCGCTGACAACGCGGGTGGCATAGCCGAACAGGCGCACCTGGGCGAAGAGACCCGCAAGATCACCGATGGCCTTGACTCTCTCGGTAATACGACAGCGGCCATCGGCAAGGGATTTGCCATCGGCTCCGCAGCACTCACGGCATTGGCCCTATTCTCCGCCTATTCATCCTCCGTTCGCGAAGCGATGGGTGGTGTCGAATTGGTGATTGATGTGACCAGTCCGGGTGTTGTCATCGGTCTCTTCATCGGTGCCATGATTCCGTATCTGGGCGCGGCGATGACGATGAAAGCCGTCGGTAAAGCGGCCTTCGCCATGATCGAAGAAGTGCGCCGGCAGTTTCGTGAAATTCCAGGACTCATGGAAGGCACGGGAAAGCCGGACACGCGCCGTTGTGTCGATATCTCAACCGATGCTGCACTGCGTGAAATGGTTGTTCCAGGCCTCACGGCCGTCCTCGCACCTGTTTTGGTCGGTTTCCTCTTGGGGCCTCGTGCCCTGGGTGGCATGCTGGCAGGTGCAACAGTCAGCGGCGTATTGCTTGCCCTGATGATGGCCAACAGTGGCGGTGCATGGGACAATGCAAAGAAGTGGATCGAAGAAGGCAATCTCGGCGGCAAGGGCTCTGAGCCTCACGTCGCTGCAGTCGTCGGTGATACCGTCGGCGATCCGTTCAAAGACACCTCCGGCCCGTCGATGAACATCCTCATCAAACTGATGTCGGTGGTCTCGCTGGTGCTGGCTCCCCTGTTCGTAGAGTACGGACTCAACCTCTTCTAGAGCTGGTCGCGACGCGGTCGGAAACACAGCTGAGGCGAAAGAACGCATGGTCAAGAAGTACGAATTAGTACTCCTCATCGATCCACAGGTTGGCGACAACCAGATCGAGACGACAATCCAGGGCTACAAGCAACGTCTCGAAGACGCCAACGCCGAAGTTTTGCACGTCGATCACTGGGGTCTGCGAAAGTTGGCCTACACGTCGGCGGCAATGCAGGGACGTCAACAAGCGTTCTATGCTTTGTATCAGTTCAGCGGGCCACCCGAGTTGATCAAGCCTCTTGAGGTAGCGATGAAACTCGACGAGGCCGTGCTGCGCCATCTGTTCATCTCTGTAGATGGAGAATTTCTCCGGGTTCCCCAATTGGCACCTGAGAACGTCTATATCTACAACCCACCGGAGCGTCCTCGCGAGCGCCGGGGTCCCAGACGGGATCGGGATGACGAGCGTGGCGAGGGCCGTTCAGATGGCCCTCCGGGCAGACCTAACGATTCTGGCGGTGATTCTGCCGCGCCTGCTGCACCCGCTGCCGCACCTGTTGCTGCCGAGCCTGCAGCCGCCGCGGTCAGTGAGGGCGCAGGGGACAACGGCGAAGAGTAGCGACATCGTCTCCTGATTCGGAGACGACTGTCGGCGCTGGTCGCGTTCCCGTGCTGCATCTGCTCGCAAGTCTATCTCTGGTTGCAGCAACTTTGCTGGGTGCACGACGATTTGGTGTAAGGCGCATCGCTTTGCCCGCCTGTCTACCGCTGGTCTTGTCGATGGCGGGTCCGTTGCAGTGGGTTCTGCTGTCTGGATTGGCACCGGCACCCTTGATCGGTTTGCTTGCCGCTATCCAAGTGGAGCGCGGTCGCAGCTACGGTCAGATTGTAGCACTGGCGTCGCTTCCAGGACTGGCGTTGGCACTGATGCTGTTGCTGACCATTGGCGGATCCGAGCAGCAGCGGCAGGAACTGAGTGAACAGATCCAGGTGTCTCTGTCCGGCATGGGTGCGGAAGTACCCGACGCCGAACAGCTACAGCAGGTCATTGACCTGATGCTCAAGTTGTTCCCCGGTATGGCCTACCTGTCGATGTTGTTCGTCGCCGTTGTAGGCTACCGGATCGCCTGCAGTATCGGACCGAGGCTGAATCTGAGCTTGCCGCCACCCACGCCGATGCGTGACTGGCGGCTGTGGGACGAAATGATTTGGGGCCTGGTTGGTTCACTGGCTCTGCTGCTGGTCTTTGACGGTGGCCTGCGAACATTGGCCGCCAATACCCTCGTTGCGATGGCGACGTTGTATGCTGTGCAGGGGCTAGCATTGGTACGGTACGCAACACGGCGTCTCGGTGTTCAGCGCTTTCTCGAGTTCGCTATCTATGTATTGTTGATTTTTACGTCGGGCGTGTCCTTTGTGATCCTCGGGATGCTCGGCTTGATGGACACATGGTTTGACTGGCGCCATCTGGGTCCCTCCCAGTCGGATGAGCCAGCAGACGACGACTAGCAGTGAGAATTTCAGGAGGCCGACAACGGTGAAGGTGATCCTACTAAGAGATTTAGAATCCCTCGGTCAAGCGGGCGAAATCGTCCAGGTTGCGGCGGGGTATGCACGGAACTTCCTCATTCCAAAACGTCAGGCGATGTTAGCCAGCGACACGAATGTGGCTCAGTTCGAGACCCAACGTCGTCAGCATGAGGCGACGGCTGATCGTGAACTGCGTGCTGCACAGCAGCAAGCAACCGATCTGGAGAAGGCTTCCCTCACAGCACAGGTTCGTGTTGGTGAAGGGGACCGCCTTTTTGGTTCGGTTACGACGCAGAATATTGTCGATTTGCTCAAGGAGCAGGGACACGACGTTGACCGAAGAACGATTCAACTGGAAGAACCCATTCGGGCACTCGGCGTGTACAATATCGAAGTGCAGTTGCAGTCGTCGGTGAAGGCAACCGTCAAGCTCTGGGTCGTGAAGGAATAGCGACCCATCACCTGCGGCGGGCATCTGCCAGGTCCGGCCGCCAGGAGGCGCGCACCATGATTGGACGTGCCCTCGGGTTGGGATTCGTCCTCCTCTTTTGCGCTTGCGCGCCAGAGGAGGAGGGCCCAGGTCCCTTTGAGGTAATCGAAGAGCAGACGTGGCGGGCGGTAAATGCCAGTCATGCGGGCCCTGATGGCCTCTTTGTGCAGGCCACCTTTCATACACTGGCCTATGAGATGAGCCGTCTGTACGCGCAGGCGGAGAAGTCGGAGCTTGTCCACGACCAGCTGGAAAGCAGGCTTCGACAGTTCGTCTATTCCTACATCGATGGTCGTTATCCGATGGAGGATGGCACGGACATAAACAGCCTCTACCTGCAATATCTGATCTACGTCAATCCCGATTTTGACGTTGACAACCCTATCGAAAAAGCTCAATTCAATGTCTGGCGCAGCGAGTATGTGAGGCGTCTACTCGGCATCATCTACGACATAAAGTATCCGCTCATGCGTACCCAATACGACGAGCGGTGGGGGAACACTCTCTACAGCCGACTCGTATTTTCGATCTATGTGAAGAATGAGGGTTACGAAGGCCCTCCTGTAGCGGTGGCTGATCTCGGATCACGAACATTTCTCGTGGATGAAGCGGGAAATCGTTACTCTCCCAGTGGCACGGCAGGTCCCTATCCATACGACTACGACCGTCCCGACGCCGACATTCTGGGGGAAGAGACTGTGTATCGGCTCTACTTCCCCAACCGGATGGCTGATCGGAGTACTCCGATTATCACGACCTCAACGACAAGCTTTCAGCTGGTGATCGAAAACCTGGGCGACGTCGATCAACGTTCGTTGACGTGGGAACTCCCGATTGAGTATCCGGCCGCGCCATCGCGTCGGCTACCGTCGCAGCGCCAAGACTAAGTTCGTGCCACATGTCGTGTCCGCGGTCTGTCGGGGAATTGGGAGCGGATGGGAGCCTGGTGGCCTCCGCGGATTTCAAATCCGTTGCGGTGTCGGGAGACCGGCGCTGGGTGGGTTCGATTCCCACACGTTCCCGCCAACAGCAGCCACCGACACCTTGACGGGTTCTCGTGACACGGTTACCGTAGGCGCGCCGTTTGCAGACAGGTATCACCGACTCGCCTCGCGCCTTGTGAGCGCACCTTTGGAGCCTTCCAACACTTGATATGGGTTCTTGCCGTCGTTGTCGTCGGCCTCATCGCCGTACTGGCGGAGTTATTGCTTAGCTACCAGAAGCGAGCCCACGATCTACGCTCAAAACAAGACCCTCTGCGACGACGTATTCGCGCCCATGCACAAGCCATGGAGGAAGCGGTCGGCGGCATCCAACGCACGGCGGCCGATCAGATGGAGTATCTGAACGAGCAACTCCAATTGCATTCGGAGCGCAGCGAGCAACTGCGCACGGGTCTGACCCAGCTTGAGCGCAGTGTCTTCGGCGAGGGCTATGATCCGAATGCACCCGTTGAAAAAGAAGAAGATGATGAGTTGATCCAGGATCGGGATCCGAGCTCAGGCAAGGTGGATGAGCCGGAGGAGAGCCCCGAAGATCTCTTGCGCGAGGCACGCGACTTCCATCGAGTGGAAGTTGAAGGACCTCGCACGAGTTTCCAGCGTGACCTCGACGTGGTCCGACGCACTCTCTCTCTTCTAGAGACGAAAATCCGTCGTGGTACACCTGCCAACAACAAGAAAAAATAAATGCTTGAAGGCCTACTCATTGGCGGAGTCGCACTCATCATCCTCAACCTCGTGGTCCGCGATCAGACGGAATTCCGCCTGAGTCGACTCCGCTCTGACCTGCTGGCGCTGAACTCTGAGGAGAAGCGCTTGGCCGAGCGCCGAGATGAGGTCGAGTTGATGGTGGCCCAGATCGGTGAGGCCTTGATGCGTGCAGACAGACGACAAACGTCTCTGGAAAAAGGCTGCGGCCAACTGGCCGATAAGCTGGAACTCGTCGGTTCGATCACCGGCGATGATCCGGGGACCTCGACGACCGAACAAGCCACTGACTCCGCTTAGAGGCGATGACGCTCTGAGATCCAGCGCCGGCTACTTCCCAGCATCCACTTCGGCCGTGTCCATTTCCACCAACAGTTGTTGGGCTCGGGTGCGAATCCTGGCGCGATCATCCTCGGCGAAGACCTGATCATCCGCCGCGATCATCGCTAGCTGCTCTCGGCCATAGACACCTAGAGCTCTCGTCTTGTCGACGAGATCTTCATAGTTAGCGGACTTGTCGAGGCGAATGAAGAGTGCTGCAAGCAACTCGAAGAGTCGCTTGCTATCCGGGGCCTGTTGGCGGAGCTGTAGAAACTCGCGATGGCGTGCAAGATATCCCTGTGGATCCGATGTGGATGGGAATGGTTTGTCCGGCAGGAAGGCAGCCAGGCGCTCCACCTCAGGTCGGATGTTTTCCCGCAGGATGACGTCAGGTTGCCCCGACAGTTGCCGGTATTGTTCAAGAAACCTCGTATGATAGAGGTCATGGCGATCCAGCCGGGCCAGGATTTCACAGAGACAATCCGCCTCGCTCTGCTCGGGTTCGGCCCGCAACAGATCCTTGCCCATTTCCACAAGGGAGGCAGGATTGGTCGTGGCGTCGACGGTCGCTTTGAATTCTGGTGCGCGGGAAGGATGCATGGCAATTTCGATCACGCGATGCAACATGCCACGCACCAAGTACGCATTCTCTGCCTGCATCTGGCTTGATCTGGAAACGAATACGTCCAGCAGTTTCCGTCGTGCCGACCATAGGTAGCCGTCGTAAAGGCGTGAAAAGCCAAAGCCCAGTGTGCCGGGTACGTCGGCCGCCTCAGACGAGGAATACGACTGCAGCAGCCGACGAAAGCCACCAAAGATGTCATAGCCATCGTAGCGATTGGTCGTGATATACTCATATCCGTGAGTTCTCTCGTCGGCGACAGCGCGAACGAATGCAGAGATTCCATCCGCACCCAAAAGGACGAGACGCTCCAGCAATTCCTCCGTCTTCAATGAGCGCGAGTATTTGAAGCGCGCCTCGTCCCACAGATCGTGGAGAATGTCATCGATCGATACCGGATCCAATGACATGGCCAGCTTTCGGGCATTCTCAAAGGCAGCGCCGTGAACGATATCTCTGTCAATGTGGAAGTAGGCGGGAAATCGATAGGTGCTGGCGATATCGTGGAGCTTCGTACTGCCCCAGAAGCGTTCACGAGACTCATCGTAAATCGTATCTGTGACATCAAAAGGATCGGCGTTGACGATCTGCGGTGTTAGTTCATAGAACGCATCGTGGTAGTAACGAAGGAAAATGCGGAATTCGTCGTCCTTGCGTTCTTCCTCATCGAGACGGTGAAAGTTGAAGCCGCGCAGCGTGTCGCGAACGAAGGAATAGCCAAGGGTTAGATGCGTCTTGAAATGCTCCTGGACTCGTCGCACAAACTCATAGATGAGCAGATAATCCATCAGTGGCCAGGACTCCTGGACCAGAACTTCGGTCAAAGCCCAGTAGTCGTAGCCCATCTCCCAGGCCTTGTGCAGAACAGATTCGGGCAGATAGAGGGTGCGACGAGTTCGGCCTACATGAAAAGCCTGATGCTCGCGAGGATGATGGTAGACAAGCAGGTCAGGCCCACGTACCAATGTGACCGAGATATTGTGCTCCAACAGGGCGTCGACATAGTAGTCGGGGAGCTGGCGAATTGCGCCATAGAAGAATTTCACCTTGTCGTGGCCAGCGTGAAAGCGTGGCAAGCGACGGTCGGGCAACATCTTGCCATTGCGCAATCGCGTTTGCTGACCGAAAACAACACTCATATCACACGAACGCAGAACGTCATTGACCTCCTCGTGGTCGATGTCCCCTTCACGCAGGCCGGAGTTGGGCCGTGTGTCCCCCGTTGCGTGATACGCACTGTCGAGGTCGGGCGCGTCGCCACCGTGAAAACGGCGCATGGCGCGATCGGCTGAGGATGGGAGGCGGAAATGGCTCATCATTCACCGCGGCAAAACATAGTTCATGAAAGCCACACTTGTCGCCGAGCTTTGAATGGGCGATCACTTTCGACGAACCGTCACTTTCGACGAACCGTCACCATGGCCTAGATTCCAAGATCAGATCCGTGCGCTAACTCTCCAGCGCGCCGCGAGAATAGATGCTAACAAATGGATGTGAGACAATGAGTGAAATCACCCCGGAACGCGCGCATTACGAGCGCGATGGTTATGCAATCTACCGTGGAGTCATCGATGCGGGTCTGGTTGCCGAGGCGAGTGACCACGTGGACTGGTTGTTGGCCAACAATCCAGGTTTGCGGCCAGAGCAGTTGCACAACAACTTGATGACGAACGACCCTTTCTGGGTTCGGCTGGTCGCCGACGATCGCCTTCTGGACATAGCGCAGCAATACGTTGGGCCCGACATCGCCCTCTTTGCCTCCCACTACATCTCCAAACCTCCTGGAGATGGGCAACCCGTGCTCTGGCATCAGGACGGTTCGTACTGGCCGCTGGAACCAATGGAGGTCGTCACGCTTTGGCTCGCCGTCGATGACTCTGACGCAGAAAATGGTTGTATGCGTGTCCTGCCGGGTACACAGCACACGGAACTGCAGGAGATGCAGAAGAACACGGAAGTCGAAAATGTGCTGGGATCGTCGATTGATCCGGCAAAGATCACGCCCGGCGATGCGACAGACATAGATCTGGCGGCGGGAGATGTCTCCGTCCACCACGCCAACATCATTCACGGGTCAAATGCAAATACGTCAGATCGTCGCCGCTGTGGATTGACGATCAGATACATTCCCGCCACCACAAGAATTCTCACGAATCAGCAATGGCCCAGCGCCTTTCTTCTTCGCGGCAAGGCCGTGGATTCGGTGAATGACTATCTCTCCTGGCCTACCTATCAGTCGGGCGAGCACATGCCATTTGATGGTTGCCAGGACTGGCCGCCCACTCACTGAGTAGCAATCAACAACGCGGTCCCAATTCGTGAGTGCTCCACCGTTCTTGTGTGTTCAATAATGACCACGAAGTCACTTACTCGGGCACGCGCAGATGAACTCTATGCGATCCTACCCGGAGATAGCATGAGCGTCCCAGGTTTTTGTGTCGAGACCAAGGCGATTGGCGCGCTCGATGATCCGGCTCCATGTGGTGTCATCTATGGGTATCCCTTGGGCCAATCGCTCTCGGCCCGTATCAAACTCTGGGGCCCCAGGCAGCCGGATTCTGCCAATACTGGGATCCACCCGGCTACTCAGCACATGTTGAATCAGGCCCTCGAGTTCGGCGGCGTAGTCCTCCGCCTCACAGAAGAAGCTTGGATCGTAGACCGTTAGCAGCATGCCGTTGCTGCGCACGGTCAACTCACCATTCGCGGTCCCCTCTCCCGAGAGAATACCGCCAAACATCTCCACCATCATTCCCAGGCAATAGCCCTTATACGCCACGACACCGCCCAGAGGCAGGATCGCTCCAGACGGGGGGCCAACGTAGGCGCCAGGATCGCAAGTGGGCTGCCCTTCGGAGTCGGTGATCCAGCCGGCCGGTACCGACTGATTGCGGTTGTGGGCAACCCGAATCTTGCCCTCGGCCACGACCGACGTGGTCATGTCGACAAGGATTGGGTCTTGATCCGGCCGGGGTGCCGAGAAGGCGACTGGATTCGTAGAAATTCGGCCATCGATGCCACCGTAGGGCGGGATCTGTCGACCCAGGCGACCGGCATTCACGAAGGCGAGTCCCATCAGCCCCTGGCGAGCTGCAGCCAGGGGGTAGGCGCCGATTCTGCCAAGGTGCGAGCAATTTCTTACGGTGACGACGCCTACCCCATGCAGGCGGGCAAGTCCAGCACCGGTCTCAACTGCCAGTCGACCGGCGACCTGACCAAGGGCACCGTCCCCATCGATACAAGCCGTCACCCCACGTTCACGCTCAATCCGCGGGCGCCCCTTGGGGTTGAATGTCCCCGCCTGAATCTGATCGATGTATTCATACATCCGGAGCGATCCATGCGAATCGTGTCCGAACAGGCTTGATTCCACCAGATGGTCAATGATGGTGGTCGCGTCGTCACGCACGCAACCAGCTGCCTCAAACATGGCAACGCCAAAAGTGCGAAGGTCCGTGTCTCTAAAGCGGGGCATCAGCGGCCGATCTGCATGCTTAAGCGGTTTCACATAATTGATGAAAACTACCACGAACGTCCACACCGTACTCTTTGAAACCACCAGATGCCTGGGGCCCTGTAATCCAGGGTCGGCGGTCTCGGTCACCGGCAACCAGGTCGTCGGCAGCATGATCTGCGTGCAGGAAATGGAAGGCCATCCCGGTACGCGACTCACTTGAGTGGTTGTCGCCGGTGCTGTGGGCGGTGCCATAACAGAAAAATGCTGCCCCGCCGGCGGCGACTTCTATGGTCTGAGCTTGGTCCTCGGGCGGATAGCAGCGGATATGGTGATTGCTAAAGGGGTCTCTTTCGTGTGGATAGGTCGTGCGATGACTGCCGGGGACCAGCCGAAGCGTGCCGTTGTGTTCAGTGGCATCGTCGACGGCGAGCCACATCGCCGTGCCCTTGAGTGAGTTTGCAATCTTGAAATAGGCGTTGTCTTGATGCCAGCTCGTGCCTGTCCCGACGTTGGCCGGTTTTAGGAACAGCTGGTCCAGGTGCAGCAAGAAGGGGTCTCCGATCAATTCGGATACAATAGTGACCACGCGGTCATCAAACGGCAAAGAGCGGATGAGGTCGGACTTATCATAAAGTGGGATCAATTGAAGGTTGGCCTTGCCGCTTTCATCCGGGGTCTCCCCATCGCCGTGGGTACGGACATTCTGCACAAGCCCCTCTGTCTGAAATCGATCAACCTCTCGTCTTAGCGCCAGGATTTCGCGCGGATCAAACAGATCTGCAATGACACAGTATCCATCCTGAGTAAACGCCTGCACATGATCTTGTAGTGACATGGGTTGTTTTTCTTGCAATGAGAATCTACCGTGAGAGATGACGCAGTCGTGACGAGCGCAAGATACAACGCGACACAAAGGCTTCACAACCACGGCCAGAACGTGCCGGGTCCGACCCGCCTCCAAGGACGGTCGGGGTTGAGTTAACCCCTTGTATTGGTTAGCTTAACAGCAATAGGAATTCAGCGACGAAAAGACAGACCACGCACCACCCACACACCGCGCCTCCTGACTCGCGGTGTCGGCGTCCCACGGCGCCGCCTCCCCTCCACGTCGATTGCCCTGTTCACCAGGCCAAATCGGCGTCATGCGGTTGTAGGCGGCTGAAGAAGTGACGTCCACCTTCGAGACAGGACGCCTACAAGAGAGGCAGAACAACACACATGGCTGATATCCCCATTGGGATCAACGGCTTCGGTCGCATCGGTCGACTCGTCTTTCGCGCCGCCACAGTTGCCGGCGGCATCGATATCAAGGCGATCAATGACCTGACGGATGCGGCGACTCTCGCCCATCTACTGAAACATGACTCAACCCACGGCATCTTCGATGCCGATGTCAAAGCCGAAGGCGATGCCATTGTTGTGAATGGCAAACGCATTAAGGTTCTCGCAGAACGCGATCCCGCCGCACTCCCATGGAAGGATGCAGGTGTCGAGATCGTGGTCGAATCAACAGGACTCTTCGCTGACAAGGAAAAGGCGTCGGCGCATTTGCAAGCGGGGGCGAAGAAGGTTCTCATCTCCGCACCCGCCAAAGGCGATTTGGCCACCATCGTGTTGGGTGTCAATGACGACATGCTGAAGTCCACCGATACGATCGTCTCCAACGCTTCCTGCACGACCAATTGTCTGGCACCGATGGCGAAGGTTCTGCACGAGAATTTTGGTATCGTGAAGGGAATGATGAATACCATTCATTCCTATACCAACGATCAGCGGATCCTCGATCAACCGCATAGCGATCTGCGCCGAGCCAGAGCGGCTGCCGTCAACATGATTCCAACCACAACGGGTGCCGCCGTCGCTGTGGGCATTGTGTTGCCCGAACTCAATGGCAAGCTCGATGGACTATCGATCCGCGTACCGACGCCGGATGGGTCACTCACTGATTTCACGGTGGAGTTGACGAAGGATGTAACCAAGGAGCAGGTCAACGAAGCCTTCAAGTCCGCCGCTGAGAGCGATCTACAAGGTATCTTGGAGTACTCGGAAGCTCCGTTGGTGCTCACCGATATTGTTGGGAATCCCTCTTCGTGCATCTTCGATGCGGCGTCGACCAATGTTGTCGGTGGCAACATGGTCAAAGTCCTGGGTTGGTACGACAACGAATGGGGATACGCGAACCGCTGCACAGACTTAATCCCTCGTCTGGCAAGCTAACAGCACACAGGCGCCCCCACCCACAGGTTGGGGGCGTCCGTATGAGGCGCGCAGCCGATGCTGCACGACTGAGAGAAAGGAGGAGCCATGGGTGACTGGATGTGGTGGATCATGACCTGTGGGATTAGTCTCTACTTTGTCATGTTGCTGCTGGATTTCAACAAGCCCTCCAAGAAGTTGATGGATCAGATCGACTCCCAGGAGCAGCGTCGGCGTGAGATGGAAATGCGCGCCACCAAGCTTCAGGAGGACATCATCCAGATCAAGAGTCGATCAGAGGACATTGATCTGCAGATGGAAGATCTGGAGCAGCGGCGCAAGGATCTTCTCCCGGACGCCAATAAGAGACGGATGATTCCTATCGAAGCGGGACCCTTCCCCATGGGTAGTCGCGCCGAGGATAGCCCCGACTCCGAGCGCCCGGCGCATCCCGTCCATCTGTCGGCCTTCTACATTGACGCATATCCGGTGACAAACCAGGACTATCGCGAGTTTGTTAATTGCGTTGGCTACAAAACCCCCATCCACTGGCAGCGCGGCAATCCCCCCATGGGGCTGGCGCGTCATCCCGTCGTCAATGTTTCCTGGCAGGATGCGAAAGCCTATGCAGATTGGATGGGTGCACGACTGCCCACAGAGGCAGAGTGGGAGAAGGCGTCAAGGGGATCCGATGAAAGGCTCTATCCCTGGGGGAATCGGTTCGTCGAAGATCGTTGCAACGCCCTTGGATCCGTCGGAACGACTGTGCCCGTTGACGAGTTTGCACTGGGCAGGAGTCCCTACAATATCTGGGACATGTCGGGCAACGTGTACGAATGGTGTGAAGATTTCTGGGATGAGAGTTATTATCAGTATTCGCCATCGACGAATCCCAAGGGACCGGAAGGTGGTCAGGAGCGCGTGATACGGGGTGGATTTTTTGGTGAAACTCGAGCCAACGTCCGTACGACCCATCGTAACTCCTCTCCTGAGACGCACACACGTGAGACCATTGGATTTCGTCTGGCCCACGACTCGGACGAGATGTAGGGGGACAAGATGTTCCAACAAGTCTGGAAGAATTTCGAAGAGAATGAGTTGACGCACTCCGCCGCCCACCATCTGATGGCGGTGCATGAGTTGCGTCAGGAACACGGCTACGCTCGTGTCTCTGACATTGCCAAGCATCTACGCATCACCAAGGGCAGCGTGTCCACGGCGATGAAGCATCTGCGCGAGCGCGGCTACGTTCAGGAAGACCACAACAAATTCCTTGAACTGACTGCCAGAGGTTTGCGCGTCGTTTGGGAGACGGAATCAACCCGTGTCGTGATGCAGAAATTCCTGAGCCAAGCTCTGGGAATGGACGATGACGACGCCGAGATCGATGCGTGCAAGGTCGAGCACCTACTCAGTTCTGAAGCAAGAGGACGACTTGTCGGTTTCCTGAGGTTCCTGTTTTCAGAGGAAGAAATCGCAACTGGTTTTCTGACAGCCTTTCGTGAAGCATTGGCAGAGCGTGATCTGGAATGCAAGAAGGATGTTGCCAACTGCCTGCTCTGTGAAGAGATCTGCTTTGTGCAGCCAGCCCTAAAAGCACTGCACGAAGGCTAGTCGGTTGTCCCCAACAGGATGATCTGCCCACGGCCCGCTCCATGATGGGGATCGCCATGTTCCTGCGGCGGCAGATGCTACCTGTCGGTTTGCTCACAGTTGCCATCATTGGTTTGATCTGGCCCGCACCGGGTCGCGCGATGGCTCTGTTGCCGACACAGTATGTGGCGGTGAGCATCATCTTTCTCTGTTCAGGCCTCCTGCTGCGCACCCAGGAGATTCGGCACGCCGTATCTGCCTGGCCGGCCACCTTGTGGGGGATGACCTCCATCCTCTTTGTGACGCCAGCCGTTGGTGTCGCCGTCGCCCTTCACGCACCTCTTGAAGACAGTTTCCGTCTCGGCCTGGCCATTTTTTGCTGCATGCCGACGACACTGTCATCCGGTATCGCACTCACCAGCCAGGCCAAGGGAAACACCGCCCTGGCCCTGCTGCTGACCGTGTCGACGAACCTGTTGGGTGTCTTCACCATTCCTTTTGTGTTGGCCCTCGCATTGGGCGCCGTCGGCTCGATCACTCTTTCTGCTGAGAGTCTGTTGGTCAAGCTGTGCCTGACGATTCTGTTGCCACTGATCGCCGGACGACTCTTGCGTTTGCGACTCGGCGACTGGGCCGATGCCCGGCGCAGCAACATCACCGTCGTCAGCAATCTGGCCCTGATCAGTGTACCGTGGATGAAGTTTTCCCAGAGTTCCGATCGGCTTGCCGCTGTGGCGCCCGATCAGCTTCTCATCCTCATTGGCGCGGGCCTGGTGATTCACTTGCTCTATCTTGCGCTCAATGGCGGTGCGACGCGCTTGTTTGGTTTCAGCGTACCAGTGCGCAAAGCGGTCGTCATGATGGCGAGCCAAAAGACGTTGCCTGTCGCTCTGACAGTTCTGGCGCTGATCCCCGACGAGGTGTTATCTGCACAGAGCAAAGGTCTTGTTGCCATCCCCTGTATCACCTCTCACCTTGGGCAAATCTTCGTCGATGCTTTCCTGGCAACGCGTTGGTCGACGATAGATCACGAATCTGACGGAGGAACTTGATGGCTCGGTATCGTCAGCCCCATCTGCTCTTGATCACGACTGATCAACAACGAGGCGATTGCCTGGGTTGCGAAGGTCATCCAGCTGTGGAGACGCCCTATATCGATCAAATGGCGGAAAATGGCAGCCGATTCCGTCACGCCTATACGTCGGTGCCCTCGTGTACACCGGCGCGAGCGGGGATCATTACAGGAATGGACCAGTGGAATCACGGTCGCCTGACCATGACGGGGAATGACGCCCTCGATTTCCCGGCGACACTGCCAGGGGAGCTGGCCGCCGCAGGCTACCACACCCGCCTGGTTGGCAAAGCTCACCATGCACCTCAGCGAGCCCTACAGGGCTTTCACGATACTCACCTGGACGAATCCGGACGTCGCGACAAGGGCTTCATCTCCGACTACCATGCTCACTTCGATCGTGCCAAAGAAGGCGAGTATGGTTATCGCGATCACAGCATTGAGTGGAACAGTTGGATGGCGCGGCCATCACATCTGCCCGAGCATCTTCATCCATCCTACTGGACCGCGTCAGAGGCGATCCAATCCATAGAGACACGTGATCCTACGAGCCCCCTCTTTATGTGGATGTCATTTGCTCGACCACACTCGCCCTATGATCCACCGCAGGCATACTGGGACATGTATGTGGATCATCCAGATATCCCGGCGCCTCACTTGGGCGACTGGGCAGTGCCCTACGGCAAACCCATTGCTGATGTCAACGCACCGCGCACGCGGCGTAGTGCTAGAGAGATTCATCGCGGCCGGGCCGGCTACTATGGCAACATCAGCTTTATCGATCACCAGATTGGTCGCGTGTTGTACGAATACGGTAAACGCGATCCAGAGGGTCTTGCCAATACACTCATCTTGTTCACCTCAGATCATGGTGACATGATGGGGGACCACAATCATTGGCGAAAGACCTATGCCTATGAGGGTTCTGCACGTATTCCTTTCGTCGTCCAGTGGCCGTCAGCCTGGGGTAGTGATGTGCCGCGCGGCCACGTCAATGATGAACCGATCGAGCTTCGGGATATCATGCCGACGCTGCTCGATGCGGCAGGCGTAGACATTCCAGACTCCGTCGATGGCAGCAGCCTCATGGACTTGCACTCGGATAACAGTGACTGGAGAGATTTCGTTCAGGGCGAGCACACCACGTGTTATGATCATGAGCACGGCATGCAGTATGTCACCGATGGCCGCGAAAAATTCATCTGGTTCCACCACACCGATCAGGAACAGTTCTTCGATCTGCGTTCCGACCCATCCGAAAGTCACAATCTGAGCGCAGACCCCGCGGCAGCTGATCGCATCGATGTGTGGCGACAGCGACTGGCGAGGATAAATGAAGAGCGCGGTGACCCGCGAGGTCAGGCAGGTCAGTTGGTGGCCCAGCCCGATGGCGCCTTGCGTCTGTCACCGAACTATGCTCGCTGGCGGGATCAGGCGGCGCAGCGGGTCGCTCACTGGCAGGGCCGGTAGGTAGATTTCCATTGTGAACACGATCCACATTCATCACGACGATGAGGGTCCCATCGAGATCGTTGACGAGGCAGAGGGGAAACTCCGGTCTCTCCAATTCGGCTCACCTGCCCGTCAGAGCACAATGTTTACTGCCCGACCGCATGAGCTAGCCCTTGAATACACTCGTACCATGGCTGCCGGGCTGTTGTTTCTTGCAGCAGAACCCAAGCGCATTCTCGTGCTCGGGCTGGGCGGCGGGTCTCTGCCAAAATTCTTCCTGTATCACTTCCCGGACTGCCACATTGACGTTGCCGAAATTCGGCCCGCCATCGTTGATGTGGCGACTCGTTTCTTCGATCTACCCACATCCGATGATCATCTTCATGTGCACCTTGAGGATGGGTATGATTTTCTTCTACGTACGTCACCGGCTTCCTACGATCTGATTCTCATCGATCTGCACGATGCAAATGGTATGGCTCCCGCTGTGGATGAGGAGGGTTTCTCCGAGTCCTGTCGGTTGGCTCTGCGAGCAGAGGGAGTCGCCGTGTACAATCTGTGGTTTGGTGTGCGGCCGCAGCAGGAGACGCATCTACGACGACGTCTTGAGAAGACGTTTGACCATCTGTTGCGACTGCCGATCGCAGGGAAACGCAATTGTGTTGCCTACGGTCTGAATGGGCCGA